>BNJS01002872.1_pt1 | contig 139133 bp, 216 predicted proteins | sample 8540461 | NCBI WGS metagenome assembly BNJS01 (sample SAMD00202454, study PRJDB9452) | human saliva metagenome | isolation source: human saliva | place: Japan
CGAGGCCTTCGGCGATGACTCTTACCGCGCAGGCTCCCCGATGAGGATAGGATTGTTCTTGGTGCGGAGGATCTGCAGCGCAGCGGATCTCGTCGTCATGACCGATGACGGGAGGTCTGGCTACCCTCACGTGCCCGCTGGCAGAGGTTGATGGCATACTTGCTGGGGAGTTGTACTGCTCCTCAGCATGCTGGCTGGTGACGCGTCCGCCTTGCGGGCTCCTCGATCGCCAGGCGCAGCGCTCATGGTCTGTACACCGAGATCTCACTCTTGAGGGAGGCGCGCGCCACGGGACTATCGACATCGACGAGGCGAGAAGAGGTGCTCGAGGGCGACGTACTCGTCCTTCATCTGGAGCGTGTCACTCCGCCTTGTCCGGCACCTTATTGATCTCGCTGGAAGTGGGGGTCGCCACCCGATACCTTGGGCAGGGCGATGAGCTTGTCGGTAGCCTCCTCGAGTCGAGGACGGCTGATGACGCTAAACAACCAGGAGGAGTCCACGAGGCTATCGCCTGGCTCAAGCAGGCTCTTCAGAATTGGGCAGGCTCGAGGGCCTGCACGGCCTGATGACGAGCCAGCTCGGTTTGACTGCAGGGCTTCTTGGCTCCTTGATCGTATACTTGTTGATATTCATATTGCTGTTTGTTTTGCTTGTTTTATACTCTTGTTCATTGCTCGTCGTACACCGGGATTAAGGCAAGCTGCGTGCCAAAAGCCAACTCTTGGTGTAGTGACACTGACTTATTTTGTCGCTAATTCTATAGTTTAGGCTTTTATTTATGACATAATAGCTGCTTTGTGCTGCTTGAGAAGGTAGGAGGCCTCATCTCAGCGCTGCTGAGGGGACGGGTAAGCTCGGGGGCTGCGTCGTGGGGCAAGTGCTCGGGGCGGAGGGCTGCCGAAGCTTAGGCTAAGGGCGTGCGGGGTGAGCCCCAGAGCAGAAGGCTGAGGGGGACTGGCGCTGGCGCTGGTTTATGGAGCCTATGGTGAGGATATCCCTCAGCGGGCTGACTATTATCCCTCGGTCGCGTGATGGACGTCCCTCAGAGGACTGATGGATGTCCCTCAGCTGGGCTGTCCCTCGCTGATCAGGGCCTATGCTTGTCTCTGCCTGGGGTGGGCTCTGTGGATGGAGGGTGGGAGAGGGCCTCGGATGAGAACGCGTCGTGTGGTGCGTCGCCTAGAAGGGGCTTGGCTGCCCCAAAGGCGGGATGAAGTGCTACGTATATGCTGTAAAGATATGCATAAATGGATACGCGCGCGGTGGCGTGCTGAGAGGCTCGGGTAGGGGTGGGGGATTTGTCAAACTATGTGAGGTTTGGTCTGGGTCTTATTCCTCGTATCTCTTGAGCCAGCGTCTCCTCCTACACTAGGGGCGTCCCTAGTTGGAGTCAGCTTACGTATCTCAGTTTTATCTATGAAGAAGGTATTACTATTCCTCATGGGCCTCCTGCTCTGCGTGGCCTCGGCTACACGGCACGGGGTAGGGCGGTGAGCGTATCGTCAAGGATGCCGATCATGAGCCCCTGATCCGGAACCTCGGTGAAGGTCAAGGGAGCAACGGGACGGGGTGCTGTGACCGATATCAATGGTCTTTGCCCTCAAGGGCGTCCGCTCGGGCGCTACGCTCAGTGACCTACATCGGCTATACCTCAAGAGAGTCGTCTCGTGGGCAACCATTTGAGCTCGTGTCGAGCTGAGCAGTGCGGATAGATAGGCAGGTGCGTCGTCGTGACCATACCTCGGGATCAAGCGCTCGCGGGGCGCTTAGCTACAGCGTCGGGAGGTCAAGGTGACGCTCTGACGGACCGTCAAGGACGCTAACTTCATGAACAGCCTCAACGGCAAGGTGGCTGGGGTCAGCATCAACGCCTCCTCCTCGGGCTCGGTGAGTGCTACGCGTGTCGTCATGCGTGGGCCCAAGTCCATCTTCTCCGGTAATAGCGCCTCTACGTCGTAGACGGTATCCCATCATCACTGCAATGCGAGTGCTACCGAAGGCCGCTTCGGCGCACAGCCTGTTGGGAAGGCATCTCGGAGACCAACCTGATGACATCGAGTCCATCAGCGTCCTCTCGGGTCCCGCCGCTGCTGCCCTACGGTGCGAGGCGGCTGCCCAGTCATCATGCGACCCACCAAGAAGGTGGACGCCGTGTGTCGGTGATGCTGTCCACAGCAGCAGCTTCTCCCGCCCTTCTCGTGATGCCTCGCTTCCCAGAATCAGTACATCAACGCTCCTGGCGGACAACAAGAGCTGGGGGCGATGAGGCTGCTTCTCCTATGGCACCTTCAACTCTGCGGACTGCTTCAATACCGGGTCGAACATCCAGAACACTGCTTCGCTGACCGTCGGTAATGCCGAGTCAGACCTATCTCTCCTGGGGACGACCACCGCCGCTGGGATCATCAACAACAAGTACGATCGCTACAACCCCGCCTGCCCGCACGTGCAAGTTCCTGGACGATAAGCTGACGCTTGACTTTGGCTTCAACTACATCAAGCAGGGCGACCAGAACCTCACGGCTCAGGGTGAGTGTGACAACCCCATCGTGCTACCTCTTCCTCGCGGGGAGAACTTCGACGAGAGCACGCTGTGAGGTCTATGACACGCGTAAGATCTACGTCCAGAACTGGAACCACGGCGATGCCTACTCCATGCAGAACCCCTACTATGGATGACGCGCCGCATGCTGACGACCAATAGCAAGAACCGCTACATGGTCAACGCCTCGGCCAAGTGGCAGATCGCCGACTGGATCGACCTGACGGGTCGTGCTCGTGCTGACGTCGCCAATAGCTTCCGACCAGGTCCAAGCGCTACGCCTCGACCCTCCACGCTGCGCGCATCATCGCCCTAAGTGGCTTCTACTCCTACAATAAGAACAACAACACGGCGCTCTACGGAGACCTGATGGCCAACATCACACGAAGTTCGAGTGACATCAGTCTCGGCCAACGTCGGTATCTCTACCAACCGTAGCTACTACGATGCCCACGGCTCCCAGGGGTGGTGCCGCCCATCTCCAACGTCTTCACGACCCCAACCAGATCGCCTATGAAAGCAGGGCGAGGCGAGCTCTACGGCGAGACCTCGCACGTCACCAACTCCGCCTTCGCTGAGTGTCGAGGCGGGCTGGCATAACATGCTCTTCCTCACCTCACAGGTCATGTGACTTGGACCGCCCTCGCCTTCGACGGGTGGCAACCTTCTACCCCTCTCAGTAGGTCTCTGGGGGTCATCTCGCGGATGGTCAAGCTGCCAGCTGGGTCAACTGCCTCCAAAGACAGCGTATGGGCTGGAGTGGGTTCCTTCTGTCACGCAGCTCTCCTCCTTGCTCGCTATGGGTTCGACTCCTCGACGCAGAGCTACAGACAGTGACCTATAGGTTCCCCACGGACTTCAAGCCTGGGCTGACCTACTCTTGGGAAGCTGGGGTGACAGGTAGTTCTTCACAACAAGCTGGGCGTAGGGCTACGGTCTACCAGTCAATACGAAGAACCAGACCTTCCTGCGTCCGCTCTCCGCTGCTGGTGCTGGCACGATAGCGAGTACATCCAGGCTGGGGACGTCCGCAACCGCGGGATCGAGCTCTCCATCGGCTGGACGAGCCAGCTCGGCAAGGTCAAGGTGGTCTACCACGGGTACCTTGGCGCGAACCAGAACCGCATCGTCTCCTCTGAGTCCTAAAGGCTACCATCGGAAGAATTGGTCTCTCCGGCGCTGGCATCTACCTCCGTCAGGGCAGTACGATGGGTGATACCCCAATACCGACATCCTGCGTACCCCGAGGGGCTGCCTGATGTCGGCTCGGGCAACATCAAGCGACGCTCTCCACGCCTGTCTGCAAAGGGCTCGGTGCTGCCTGATGCCAACCTCAGCTGGGTCAACGGCCACTGGCGCAGCGCAACGTCCGGATTCGCATGATCGGCACGTCAGGCGGTATCGTCCTCTCGCAGACGCAGGCCATCTATCGACAGTACGGCGTATCCGAGTACTCTGCTAAGGTGCGTCAGGCTGGTGGGGTAGCCGTCAGTAACGGTAAAAGATCTTACGGCGCGCGACTACTTCTCCGTGATCGGTGGCTCCTCCGCCTCTATGGTCCGGAGTACATCACGACGCGACCAACGTACGCCTGCGGAGGCACCTCAGCTACACGATGCCAAGAGCTCCTCAGCATTCGCGGGTCCGCCTGACGCTGGGTCTGACGGCGCGCAACCTGCTGATGATCACAACAAGGCTCCCTTGACCCCGGGCTCACGGCCTGAATTTTCTGCCAGGGCTTCGACTACTTCATGCTGCCTAGCCGCAACCTCGGCTAGCGTTAAGCTCCGGTTCTAAGCTCCTCCTACAACATGTATCTTATGATCAATCATATCAAGGCTCTATATGCATAGGCCTGGCATCTTTGACTCCTGCATCAGGCTTCGAGGGACATCAACCGTCCTGGGAAACTCTCGACAAGGAGTCGCTCAGCCACGATAACTACATCTCCTCCTTCCTCATTCAGCTGGAGGGCATCTCCTTCCCTGAGCAGAATGACTTGAATGAACTTCGACCTCATCTGAACTACCCCCTCGGCCGCTTCTTCACCTACGCCAACAGTAGCTTCACCTCGAAGAACTACGCGCGCTTCAACGCCAAGGCTGGCTGGATCAGTGCTGCCTCGGCCCTCTGACGAAGGTAGGTACCTTCCTTTGAGATCGAGAGCTTGGCCAAGCCTGAGAGCTCAACTACAACTGGGCCCCTCGTCCTGCGCGCACGCATGCCTTCCTGATGCTGACGGATAAGTTCGGGCCTATGCCCCTCAGCCCCTCGACCGAAGAATCCTCGGCCTACAACAGCCAGGGCTGATCTGCTTGTCATCATGACTGCTTACGGTGCTGCCCGCAACCTCGAGGCATTCGCCCTGGCCAACCCCTCGGCACGTGTCAATGAGGCGTGAAACGACAAGGTCTGACGGGGAGGACTTTCTCCAAGTGGTATCGCCTGGCCAATTCGCTCCAAGCTGCGTGCTGTGCCGTGCTGTATGCGCTACGCTGCCCCTGCGCTGGCCTGAGCAGTACGCCGAGGGAGGCCGTCGCTGATGGCGTCATCGAGAGCGCTGCCGACAACCTCTACATGAGCTACACCCTCGTGGGCCTGTACCAAGGCCCTCGGTAGAGTGGGGGATAGCGATGCTGGTGCCGACATCGACTCCTACCATGAATGGCTACAGCGAGTCCTCGTATCCAGCAAATGCTTCTCGGCTCCTGCCGAGGGCTGCTGTGCCACTCAGGAGCTGTCTCGCGGCTGCTGAGATCACGTCCAGGAATAAGGCGGATGCGATCTACTCCGCAGCCGTCGCTACGCCAACTCCGTGACCCCTGGCTCACGGCGCTGCCGAGTGTGGTTCTGCGGTGCAGAGGTGCTCCTGGCTGGCTGGACCGGGCATGGGTGCTACGGCACAAGAGGCCTATGAGGCGCGGCGTCCAAGGAGTCCTTCGCTCAATGGAGTGTAGTCGGCGCGGCCTCCTACCTGCCAGAGCGAGCGCCAGCCTGCTGCCTGCACGGACGCTGTCGGTGGCTTCCGGTCGCTGATGTGTCGCGGTCAGCACCGCCACGCCCAGAGTGGGACGGCGGTGCAGCACTGAGAGCAACTCGAGCGCATCATCACGCAGAAGTGGATCGCCCTCTACCCCCAGCGGGCGGGAGGCTTGGTCCGAGATCCGCCGCACGGAGCTATCCTAGTCTCTTCGACCTGCCCGTCGATACAGTCCGCGGGCCTGCAGAATGCCCTAACCGTATCCCTTACGATCCCAACGAGCAGACGCGTAACGCCGCTGCCTACCGTGCGGTAGCCCTCCTCCGGTGGTCCCGACGACTACGGCGCGCCTCTGGTGGCGGAGAAGTAACCTCTCCCAAGCACTGCGATTAAGAATAATGAAGGCTGAGGGCCATCTCCTGAAAACGCTTGCGCCCAGGCTGCTCTCGCTGGCCTCTTGCAGCAAGTGGACCGACGGAGATTCAGCACGCGACGAGACCTCACCGGGTCCAACCACTCCCGGAGGTACTATCAGGAGCTGCGCAAGTACAGAGCGATCGCTGATCGCCTTCTCCTACCAGCGCCTGGACTGGTGTCGGGAGTGAACATGCAGAGCTCCCACTCATGGGGCTCACGACTCCGCCGACCTCGTCTCCCTCTGTGAGGCTGGCTGCAATCCTACCGGTAGCGCAGCTGGCTGACGCTGCGCGCACCGGTCCAAGAGAGGCCTCAAGGCCATGATCTGCTTCCTCGTCCTCGATATGGGCGCCGGTATCACGCCCGACCCCACCGCCGAGGAGAAGAGGCGCTGGCGCAGGGCGAGTCTGGACGCACAAGTGCACTGGGGCTGGTCACGGCCTCGACCGACGCAGGCAAGGCGGCTCGCCGTGCTGCTGTCGTCAAGTACGCCAATGCGATCTGCGACCTCATCGAAAGTACGGCTACGATGGCTTCGACATCGACGCCGAGCAACTATTCGCACCCCTTCGGCACGAACTGCGAGCTGTGGCGTACCGACGTGGAGAATGGCGTACCTACGCTGATGACGCTCTTCGTCGAGACCCTCGGCAAGCGTATGGGCCCTCTGGCGGAGACCGAGGCTGGACGTAAGCGTATCCTCGCCATCGATGGTGAGCCGACGCGCTGCCCGCCACGCACGCCGAGTACTTCAACTACTTCATCATCCAGGCCTACAACAACTACCAGTCCACGGATAACAGCACTTCCGCAACGCCCTCACTAAGTTCAAGGACGTGCTGAGCGCGAAGGAGATCTGCAGAAGGCATCTTCGTCTGTGAACTTCGAGTCGGGTGCTACCAGGGTGGTGAAGTCGGCGAAGAGACGAGATCCTAGCCTTCGCCTACAGAAACTGCGTCGTCGATGGCGTCACCTATCGCAAAGGGCGGTGTCGGTGCCTTCCGCGTCGACCTCGAGTACGGCATCAAGACCCCCGACGTCGTCAATGGTATCGACATGTCGCCCGTCAAGGGGCTTTCCTACCCCTGGTGGCGTCGTGCTATCCAGCTGATGAACCCTATTATTAAGTAGCCAAGCACAGCAAGTATGAAGATCAAGTATACGCTGCTGGCCCTTGTAGCCTAGCTTACGGCGCTCCTCGCCTCCTGTCAGATATGCGAAGCTGGTAGCAACAGTCGATGAGCCTACATCGACCAGACGGGCACGCAGGCGGGACGCATCGGCTCGCTCACCCTCGGTGAGGATGGCGCGAGCATCGACCTCAACGTACGTCTCTCTGACGTGCAGACGGCCGACCAGAGCTACACGCTCGAAGCTGAGCCAGGAGGCCCTGGACCCAGCACAACAAAGCGCAATAAGACCAGCTACACGCGCTGCTGCCCGCAGCGCAGGTGACGATCAGCTCGGAGGTCGTCATCAAGGCGGGCTCCGTCGCTCTCGCGGATCCTCCTGACGGTCAAGCTCAAGCCTCTGCCACGGAGCAGAGCAAGAGCGGTAAAGTACGCTGTGGCCTTCCGCCTCACGCCTAAGGGTGGCTCGCTGCCCGTCATCGAGGAGTAGCTGATACCTATGTCTGCAGGATCAAGACGGTGACCGTCACGACGGCGCCTATCCTCCGGTACCTACAGAGGGCAGTACTGCAAGGCTAAGGCTGTGGGCCTGCCCGTCGTCGAGCTCCCTCGCTTCACCGTCGAGATGCGCGTCAGTATGAATGGCTTCAGACGCAACAACCAGGCGCTCTTCGGCTCCTTCCACTCCGGCAGCGAGATCTATATGCGCTTCCGATGCCAGCCCGCTACAACTACCTCAACATCAAAGTCCGGGGCAGACAGATCGACCGTACCTTCGACTGGCGCACAGCCCAACACCTGGTACCACATCGCCCTCGTCTACGATGGCGCTCAGGCTAGACTCTACGTCAACGGTGCTCTGATCACCACGACGGATAAGCCCGCTGGTCGTGTCTTCACCCTGGCTGAGACTTGCTGCACATCGCTGGCTCGGGGATGACCTGGATTTCGTCAACGGCTGCTTAATGTTCAGTGGGCTGCGCATCTGGAACGTCGTCCGTACGCCGCCCGAGGCAGCTCAAGGATAACGCGAGTACGTCGTCGATCCTTCGACCCCCAGGCCTGCTCACTACTGGCGCATGGACGAAGGTCAGGGCGCGAGGTTCGCCAACTCGGTCGAGGGTATGCCTCCCCTCAAGGTCATGGACGGCTACGACAAGGATCAGACGCCTGTCTGGGTCAGCAGCGTCCGCTCCGACGGTCGGGCACGACGCGTGTCTAGTTTTCTTCGCCTGGAGTCCCTCGGCTGGGCTCGCTGAGTGGGTTACCAGCCAGCTCTGGGCTGCTGGTAGGAGGTGTTACAGTGAGGCAAAGCATCATCTGTACGCTGGCGCTGATCACCCTGGGGCTGGGTGGCTGCCAGAAGCCCTTCGAGCTGGACTCGCCACTGACGCGCGCGCCGAGGCAGGGTCGAGCTCTGGCGCTTCGCTCGCCTACCTCAAGGCTGCGGACCTGGACTGTAAGCTCCTAAGCGCGGGTGATCTCCATGTAGCACAGCACGGCGATTGACCTCTCCGTCTTCGAGATCAGCGGGTCTGTCTATCTCTCGAAGCCGCTACTGGGACGTCCGCGTCGCTGGCTCTGGACCGCTCGGAGGCAGCACTCGAGGGCGTCAAGAGGGCCTCACTGGGAACCCGGCTATAAGATCGCCGAGGGAGGCTACGCCAAGATCGAGAACGCCGGGGTCGTTATCCCTAAGGGGCAGCTCAAGAGCTCCAAGCCGTCGTCCTCGTCAGGGCGGGGGCTAAGTACGCCGAAGCTCTCCAGGGCTCACGGCTGGCTCCTGAGTACCGCCTCGCGCGCCTGCGCCTGGATAAGGTCACCGAGGGTGTGGCTGCTGCCAACGCAAGGGAGCACGCCCGCCTCTTCACTCCCCGTCGAGAAGAATACACCAATATCCTGATGGACCCAGGAGGCACCCTAAGGGCTCGAGGTAGATCGTCAATCTCCTCGACTACGAAGTATCCAGCGCCTACACGGGCTACGGCAGGAAGCCCTCACCACGACGGTACGGGCGACTTCTGGTACGCTGCCTTTGGCGACCAGGCTCGCTGGTTCTCCGCTACACTGCAGAGCGGCACGCGCAAGTTCACCGGCGTGCGTGTCCAGCGTACTGGCTACGGATTACTTCGCCATCGCTCGTGAATGGACGATCTACACGACCACCGATGGTGAGACGTGGAATGCTCAGGGCGTAGTCCAGGGCTGCGAGATCAACCAGAGGGCGACGTCACCATCCACTTCGTATCGCCCATCGTGGCTAGGGCATCAGCTCGCAGCTGCGGCCGCAGTCAGAGTGGTTGCGCCGTCAAAGGAATTCGAGCTCTACGCCCAGGACTAATCCTCCTGCCTAAGAGCTAAGCAATGAGAGCGCCCCCTCGCTGCACTACGCAGCGAGGGCGCCTTCTCCTTTCCTCCTTCTCCTTTCTCCCTTCCTCTCCGCTCACCCTTTCGCTCCTCGCTCCAGCGAGCGCTCCTCTCTTTATCTAAGTCCTTACCCCTTTGCTCTCACTTACGAGGCGCAGTGCCCTTGTTCGCCCTTTGCCTGGCCATCAGCGCCCTCGGCGAAGGTACGGACAGCGAGATCACCCGGATGCCGTCCTCCACCACCATCTTCGCCCACTTCTGCATCAGCAAGTTTAGGGCAGTCATTCAGCGGGCATAAGACCCTACTAGTGAGAGAGGGCAGAGGATAATAATTGTACTCACGCTGATACCGCTCTCTTCGGACGAGGTCTTTTGCAGAAGGGGATGACAAGCGCGAAAGGTCCATATTGTGGCGTAGGTCATTCAGCTTAACGGCTCTCGCTAGAGGATGCTCCCCTATGGCACGAATGTACGAGGCCCTATCGGGGGAATTATGATGATTGAGTAGGGTGCAGAGCTGTGGCCAATTCCTCCCTGTCTTCTTTGCCTAATCGCTGTTGCGCCTCCTCTTCCAATAGCGAAAAGGGTCTCTTCTACTGTGTGAGGGTATCTTCGCTGGTGTCATGAAGATAGCCCACCACGTGCTCTTGCCACGTCCTGGCTTAGAGGCAACCGTAGAGAGATGCCCTCGCAGTGGTCCAGCCCAGCCTTATCGACGTGACCCTTATGCAAGCGCCTGGCTAGCGCTGCTGCTGATGTTATCCAAATGTTTTTCTCCATAGATCAATTTTTCTTAGGAAGCACCGCGATGAATGATGAGCAGGTGGTCTTAGGGATGACACCCAAAGGCCATTGTTTTTAGAGGGATAAAGGGTGCCCCACTCATGCTTTGCAGGCGATAGCGCACTTGGGAAATGAGCCTAGTATCTCCTGCTCGAGCTCGCTCAGAGGGCGCTATTGGGATTAGTTCCCTATTCCTTGGGGATGTCCTAGGCTTAATGTGCGATGCTTATCCGTCGAGCCCCAGGGGAATTAACTTATCCTCTTGTCAGTGCTAGCAAATATAGGAATAGAAATCCATTACCTCCCCCCGAGAAGGGATGTCGCTCCCAATCTACACCAGCGTTACACCCGAATAGCCAAACTTCTAATCCTTACCTTGTATTATGCTCATCGACCAGTAGGAGCCAGCTAACAAGTAGCAGCGAAAAGGGGGAAACGCTCACCGCGAACGTCTTCCCCTTTTCTTGGAGCCTTTTTCCTTCGCTGCATAAATGCTACCCATCCTAAGGGCTAGGCTCGTTAATACTGCATCTCTACTACCTCTCGAGTACCCATACCCCCAAAACCAGGATACGCTCACACGTCGAGGCGAAGCTAGCAAGGCAGAGCAGACAAGCCCTGCGACAATGAGCCCCGCACAGCAAGGGAAGGCCTCCGAGGGGTATCAGTCAGTGCGCTGAGTGCCGTCAGTCAGAGGATGAAGGATATCAGTCAGCGAGCTGATGGATACCCTCGCAGAGCTGGGTAAGGTAGTCGGCTCGCGGCGCGTGTCTACCCTTCGCTGAATGCCCACTCTCTTTGCTTGGAGGCCTGAGAAGGCTTCGCAGCGTATACAGATCCTTGTGCTCGAGGTCATAGGCTAAGTCCGCTGCCTTGCCCAGCATTGCGGCATCCTTAGGTAGGGAATAAAGGCTAGCTGAGCGGTGCTTGATCGCAGTATTTCTACGTCCTGTCTGAATCCTGCTCTAAATATACTTAGAGTTGCTACCTTTAAAGGGCATACAGTACCACGAACATAGACTTCAGAACAGTGAACGACATTATCATTCTCGGTAACGGTTTCGACTTAGCACACGGCCTCGCAACTGGATACAAGGACTACGTACGCGCAATGCTTATCGATAGTCTAATCGTAAAGGAGGAGCACACTCGACTTACAGGGTCTCTCCTTTTTAAGTTGAGCGGAGTATTGGTAAATCCGAGGTATCTGTAACTGATCTTTGGTGGCTGCCAAAAGAGATCGCAAGCTATGTGAACTTTACAATAGCTTGTTAGAGCTCCCTAAGGATGACGAGTCAAGATTCATCAGACGTATCATTGAGGACTTCGAGCAAGGGCTGGGTAGACTTAGAGAAACCTGAGTATCTTGAAAGAGCATAACTGAAGAGAGTGTATTGATAAAGAAACTCGAATCAAAGCCCTTAATAAACAAATGGGAAGAAGCTTGGTCAATCGCTCCGTCAATACTTGCGTAAAATAACTTCAGAGACAACAGGGCTGAACAATCCCAAAAATCAAACCAACTTTAGAAGAAATCATAAAAACAGTCTATCGACAGAGCAATAGATATACTCATTCAGAATACAGGCGAGCTAACAAGGCGAAGAACCTAGAGGGACGATCACTAACAAAGGATGACTACGACGCTCTTTCCTCCGGATGCAGCGAAGGAACTCTCGAGTATTACCGTCTTGACATTTAACTATACGGATACTTGCGAAGCGCTTTATAAGGATGCGCTCACCATTAAGGTCATGGATATTGAAGCAATCTCACAAACTAGGAGATTCCTCACTAGCTGGGGAGCTAAAAGATGACATTTCTCCCACCTTCATCCATATTCATGGCTCGCTAAAGGAGGGGGATATTGTGCTGGGCTATGGAGACGAGACGACCGATAAATTCCGAGAGCTGGAGGATGCCAATGACAACGAGCTGACGAAGTACTTCAAGTCCTTCTACTACATGCAGAACTCTCGCTATCGCCAGTTCTTTGAAGTCCTGGAGCGAGAGCCATTCCGCCTCCACCTTATGGGGCACTCCTGCGGTCTAGTCGGATCGCGTGCTGCTGAGTAGTATCTTCAACCACCCCAACCTCGAGGATGTGAGAATATACTATCGACAGGGGAAAGGAGGAGACGATTACCTCCAGCTGTGCCAGAATATCTCTCGGCATTTCCACGACAAGCATGCGATGCGCCGCAGTCCTTCCTGCAAGGGCAAGGATCCCAATATGATGAGCGTGCCCCTTATTCCCCAGCCTAAGATCGTCCCGCGCATGCAGCAAGGAGTTTGGTACATCATAGCTTGCCGTGAGCCTTGTCCTTGATGGGCGCGCAGTAGGGCAAGCAGGACAGAGAAGAGGCAAGCGCCTCGTCCCCAGGTGGGGGCGAGGCGCTACGCATGATGTGGCTCCCGCTGAGGGGCGAGGGAGGGACTAGAAGATGTGCTCAGACCGACCTGAGCACGCCAGCGCGAGTTGATGTCGCTGTGGCTCAGGGCTGCTTAGTAGCGTGGTTGAACTCGTAGCTCCCGTCACGCAGCACGGTGATCGGCGTGATGCTGCTGTAGTTCACATAGGGCTCCATACCCCAGCCGCGGTTCAGCAGGTTCGTCAGGTTGATGACGTCGGCGTTGAGCTGCAGCGATGTGACGGCGGCCGCCTACGTTGACGAAGAAGTCCTGAGCGAATGTGGGTCTACCCCATGGATGAAGGGGCGACGAAGGCATTACGAGGTGCGATGCGACCTACGTGCTGAGCGATGTCGAGTTCTCTTGAGAGGTAGCGTAGTCCATCGCGAGGCGTGAGCTGGAGGCCATCGTCGAGGGCAGGTAGGCTAGGTCGTTGCTCGTACCATCGCCGTTGATGTCGCCATTGTAGAGGATGGAGTAGCGAGGACCCGACTGGCCGTTGTAGATGAGGCCGATCGTGGTGGCGAAGTGCTTGGCGTACTCGACGCGGTAGTTGAGCTGGGCGATCAGGCGGTGGCGAAGGTCGAAGCTGGGTAGCTGACTTCGTCGGCGTTGATATCGTTCGAGTAGTTGAACTTCCAGTTCGACTCAGCCTGGCTGGAGAGCCCGTCATTGCCGACGACAGCCGCACCGTAGGTATAGGCTACCGAGGCGTCGAGGCCGTGACCGAAGTCCTTGCTCAGCGTGGCGGTGAAGTTATAGGTGTAGCCCTTATTCGAGTTCTCCATCATGATGACGGAGGAATAGAGCTTGTCGTCGCGACGCGTATAGGTAGGACGCACCTCGCCAGGAGCGTGGTGATCGCCTTGCCTGGGCTGAGGGCGAGGTTGCGGTAGCGGATGTTGTTCAGGGTTCTTGGTGAACATCCCTCGATCGACGCCTGACGCTGCAGGGAGGTTAGCCTCGAAGGCGAGGTTGGTACGCCATACCTGAGGGTAGGTAAAGTTCTTGGCCACGAGGTCTACCTCAGTGGAGCCAGGGACGAAGTTAGCGTTGCTCTGGGCGCTACGTGGGTCAGCGCTGAAGCGGACGGAGCCCAGCGTCTTGTTGTTGCCCGCGTAGAGCGAGGTGCGCTCGACCTCGATGCCCCGAGTTGAGAAGCTATTGGAGATCCATACGAAGGGCACGCGACCGGTGAAAGACACCCGTACGCGGATCGTGTAGCGGCGGTCCTCATCTACCGAGTAGCGGAGAGCCGAAGCGAGAAGGGGCTTGATGCCGGGGAGGTGGTGGTTGGGTGCGTCGTACTCGCGAGCGATGTCGCCACTATTGAACTTCTTGTTCTCCGTAGGACGGTCGAGGAAGAAGGGAGCATCGACACGCAGACCGTAGGTCAGGCGTAGCTGATCGTTGACCTTCCAGTCGTCCTGTGCGTAGAGGCTGACCTGGCCAGCGTGGAACTGAGGCGACCAGAGTCCCCGTCACTGCAGTGTTGACGCGGGAGAGGTTGCTGGGTCGAGGGACCCACTTCACCAGCGTGCCGATGGTCATGAAGTCCACGAGCCCAGGCTGTACGATGGGACGGCCTCCGGCAGGGTTGGGAACCTCGCGGTTGCGGTACTCGTAGGTGCCGTAGAGGTTATTGATGAAGAGGTTGCGCATACGGAAGAACTCGTTATGCGTACCGAAAGGTGAAGGTGTGGTTCTGAGCGCTGAGCGTGAGGTTGTCGGTCAGGGAGAAGATGTCCTGATCCAGCTCATTGGCCCCGAAGGGGTCGGTACCGGCGAAGATACGGCGGCCACCACTGGGTTGATCGTCACAGAGGAAGGGCTTCCAGGAAGCTGCGCTTGTCACCGGATACCGCTGTGAGCTAGCACGCAGCTCGTTGGAACGGTGCTGGAGGCGGGAGTTGAGGCTCAGCGACGAAAGGTGTGTTGGTGACGCTACGCTTGGTGTAGCCGTAGTTACTGAACTGAGCTGCGTGGCGCTATTGCTGAAGACGTAGGGCTTGTCATCGATGTGGCTGTAGCGCAGTGTGAGGTGGTGGGCCTGGTTGATGTTTCCAGTCCAGACGCAGCAGCCCTTGTAGGTCTCCTCAGGGATATCCTGTGCCTCGTAGCCCGCGTCATAGTCCGAGCTCCTGGAGGGCTTCTTGGCTCTAGCCCTCCTCGACAGTGATGCGGGAGGCCATCGCCAGGGATGAAGGTAGCGGGCGTGACCTTCTTGACGTACTCAGCGTTGGCGAAGAAAGAGCGTCATGATGATGGGCCCGCCGAGGGTGAAGCCGACGGTGTTCTCATACTGCTTGGACAGCTTGGTGCGCTTAGCTACATCCTTGCCTGCGGTCGATCCGTAGAAGTCCTGATTGTGGTAGAAGTCATGAGACCGAGCCGTGCAGGCTGTTGGTCCCAGACTTGGTGATGGCGTTCATGCCGCCACCCGTGAAGCCCGACTGACGGACGTCGAAGGGGCGATGACGACCTGCAGGGCATCGATGGCCCTCGATGGAATGGCGTTCTTGCCGCTCTGCCCGGAGCCGAAGACGTCGTTGTTGACGGCACCGTCGATCTGGAAGCTATTGAAGCGGCTGTTGGCGCCAGCGAAGGAGCCGTTACCGTTGGACTGCGGCGTGAAGCTTGGCGATGTCCATGATGCTGCGCGATACGGTAGGCACGCGCTCGATGTTGCGGCGGGAGAAGCTCGTCCCAGCGCCCGTCTTCTGGAGGTTGAAGGCACTGCCCTTCTTCCCGTGACGACGACCTCGGTGATCTGCGTCGCGCCGTCCTTCAGCTTGACATTGATGGTCTCGGTCTCGCCGAGCGCGAGGCTGATGTTATTGAGGGTGAAGGGCATCGTAGCCTATGTAGGAGACGGTGATGCTGTAGGGGCCTCCAGGGCGCATCCGACGATGCTGTAGTTCCCCTTGGCGTTGGTCACGGCGCCACAGGTCGTCCCCGAGGGGAGGTGCTTGGCGACGACTACTTGCGCCGATAAGGAGTTCCCGCAGAGGCCTGATCCGTGACCGTACCCGTGAGGGGCCGAGGTCGTCACCTGCGCCCAGAGGCTGGACGAGGCAAGGCAGATCATCTGCCAGGGCGAAGAGACGAGTAGAGACTTCTTCATACGCTTGCTTTTGTGAAGTGGTGAGAGGTAAATTAGATGGTAGTGGCTACGCGCTCGCAGCCTGTGCTAGGTGTGGGACGATGTGTCCTAGTCACTAGGAGTCATCGCCTGAGCCCCCGCCCTAGGACTAGAGGGGATAAGTAAAATACGGATACCCACACTCGTCTCCTAGTGGGGGCGAAGGTGTGGTATCCGTCATATGAGATCGAGTACATCTCCGTGGAGCGTGAGGTCTCGATTATTCTGCGCTTGCTTCTTCCTGTGCGGGTGCTTCTTCCTGTGCGGGTTCAGCCTCTGCCTCGGCAGCAGCCTTAGCCTCAGCCTCAGCCTGCTTCTTAGCAGCTACGGCAGCAGCCTTAGCCTTGTTGGCAGCCTGCTCTGCCTCGAGGGCAGCCTTAGCAGCATGCTCCTTGCTCTTAGCCAGGCTAGCCTTGACATCGCTCAGCTGGCCGTCCTTCTTAGCCTTCCAAGCCTCGAACTTAGCCTCTGCTGCTGCTTCGTCGAAGGCACCCTTCAGCTACGCCGCCCTGGAGGTGCTTCTTCAGCAGGACGCCTTCGTGGGAGAGATGCTACGAGCGGTGTCGGTGGGCTGAGGCCCCCGTGTTGAGCCAATACAAAGCGCGCTCGAAGTTCAAATCTACTGTGGCAGGATTGGTGTTGGGGTTGTAGGTACCAATCTTCTCAATAAACTTGCCATCTCGTGGCGCTCTACTGTCTGCACGACGATCTTGTAGAAGGCGTAAGCCTTACGACACGTGGCGCTGCAATCTAATCTTAGTTGCCATTTAGTTGAATCAGGTTAGTAACTGCTTGCTTGCATTAGTCGCCGCAAAGATACTCCAAATACTGGAGATAGCAATACTCCCGTAGAGGATACATGAGCTCCCTGGCGAGCCCCTTGGCTCGGGGACTGAGGGAGGGACAAGGGCGGCGCAGCGCAGGGGCTAAGAGGCGGCGCCGTGAGGGATAGTCAGTCAGCGCTCTGAGGACGTCCGATAAAGCGCGTGAGGGATACCAGTCGGGGTGCTGACTGATATCCCTCACGGAGCAGGGAGCTAGGTGGGCGGTGAAGTCCCCAGCTGGGGGCTGGCGGATGATCTTGCCCTGGCTGTCCTTATTGAGCGCGAGGGCGACCTTAATCTCGAAGTCCGAGGTCGTATTGTCGTCGTCGACGAACTTACGCCCGTCCCAGCGGCGCGACAGCGCCAGCCGGGAGATACGGGGTACTCGTCTCGGCGTATTACGCGAGGCTACCTCCGTGACGGCGTTGTAGCCGCGGTCCAGCTTGGTGACGCATCTGGTAGAGGCACGCTTGGGGCAGATGGTAATGCAGTCGATGACGTGGCTGAAGGGCACCTCGATGACATAGAAGTCGGCGAAGCTGCTGCTGGTGACGGTGATATAGTGCAGGTAGCCGCGGTGTCCCTTGCTGTCCTTGTGGTTCTTGGCGAAGTCCTCCTTGGTCCACGGCAGGCGGATCAGCGCCAGCCCGCTACGCTCCGAGACGTCGTGGAAGTTGTAGGCGGGGGCGAGCTTGCCGTAGCTATCCGTATAGGTGTAGATAGCCCTCGAGGTCGGGTACCTTGGGTTGTTCTTGCCCTTGGCATCGCTGGAGAGGAAGGCGGCATTGGTCCACTCGAAGTCGGCCTTACTTAGGTCGAGGAAGGCCTCATAGCCGTGGTACTCCTTGATGTCGAAGGGCTCATCGGGCTCGTCCTTGGAGGCCTCCTCGAGCTCGCGGACATAGTTCGCCTTGTGGTCGATGGCGTACTTGGCGATGACGACCTCCTGCTTAGGCTGAGATGGGTGATCCTTGCCCGTGCCGGGGAAGCACATCATGCTGCCGACGCCGTAGTACTGGTTGACGAAGTTGTCCTTGGGTGCGAACTGCAGGCTCGTCGAGGGGTCGATGGCATTGGAGCAGAGGGCCAGCCCGTCGAGATACTTGACCTCGTCGGTGGGGTTGTAGATGACGATGTACTGATCGTCGTCGTACATCTGCTTGGGAGAGAGGTAGCCGTACTTCTTAGAGTCGCGCTGCCAGTAGTGCCCGATGTAGAAGGCCTCCTTGATGATGAGGTGGTCGACACGGCTGCGGGCGTTGGATTGCTTCTTGGGCATCCCGTTGCGGGTACAGCTGCTGAGCCCCTGCCACGAGGGCCGAGCAGCAGGTAGAGGCCGTAGTGGGATAGGCTATGCTTGGTCATATATATGCGGGTTAGGGAGCTTGTCTAGAGGAACCAGTTGCCGAGGCCTGAGCCACCGCCCACGCCATGGGTCTGTACATTCTGCGCCGCCTCGAGGGCCTCCTCCGAACGCAGACCGATCTCCTGCCCGAGGAAGTAGTAGAAGGGGTCGTTGGGGTCGATCGTCGTCGGGTCGGTGTCAGATGCTGCAGAAGACCCTGATCGGGATGTTGAAGCGCAGCACGTCCTTCCCACTGCGAGTCTCGCATCGTGCTCCTTAGCTTCGTCCGGGTTTGCGCGTCGGCGCAGATGAACTTGCTGAGGAACCGGTAGGTCGAGTGGCGGCTGAGGTAGGTGTCGCGTGGAATGAGCGCCTTCTTACCCTTGGGACACTTCGCGACACGCACGGAGAGGTAGAAGCGCGGCAGGAGGTAGGTGGGGCGCGTGTGGCGTCCGCCCTGCCCCCTGTCGTGAGGGTCTACGCGGCGCGTGATCTCGAGCGGCCAGTCGCGGTGGGCGCGGTCGCTCCCGTCGGCCTCGATGTCGGTTGAAGTGTCCTTCAGCCCGACGCGGTCCTGGTCGCGAGGGCCTACCGCCCAGTTGGCATCGTCTTTGGTCCAGCAGCGGCGGTAGGAGGCGCTGGATCTGAAGAGCTCGCACACCGTCATGGCGGCGTCATGCACCCAGGTATCGCGGTAGGTGTACTGGGAGATGCTGGGGGTCAGCTTCGCCCGATCCCGCCGGAGTGGACTTACCCGCGAAGGTGCGGGTGAGATGGGCTTAGGGTCGATCGTGCCGCCCTTGACCCACTCTCGCCGAACTGGTCACGGCCTGCGCCAGGTGCGTCCACGCGCACGTGCACATCACCCTCAGGCTGCCTTGTCGTCGACCTCACTGACGGTGAAGAAGATCTGGCACTGGTCGGACTGCTCGAGGATACGGTCGTTCATCAGCGCGCCCTCCTTATCGAAGAAGTAGAGGACGAGCAGCGCTTGAGGCTTCCCACGCTATGATGCCCGGATGTGGTCAGGGCCTTGCTTGCCCTCGCTCTGCTCGGGAGGTAGGTGACGGTGCTGCATGCGCTGGATATCGACGCGAGGCCAAGGTCCCATGCCGTTGTGGATGATGGCGAACTCCTCCTGGACGCCAAGGCGCGTTGTGGTAGACGCAGGCTGCCGTGCACCATCCCTTCGCTGCCGTGGGGTGGCCTTCGTGAATATCCACCAGGCAGGTCGCCCAGTCCTGAAAGGCGCCCCTCAGGGTCAGGATTCTGCAGCGGCTCGCTGACCCTTGACCTTCAGCAGGCTATCGACGTAGCGGTCGGCGCCGCATGCGGGACGGCCTCAGCACTGAGGGGGCTGTCCTCGCAGTCCACACGGACGCGTTGCCGAAGTCGGCTATCGCTGGGACGTGAGGCTACAGAGCCCCAGCAGCGCCAGCGCGGATAGAAGTATTCTATTCATCTGATCTTCTCGGTATAGTGGGTAGAGGGGGTGTGACTACATGAGTACCACATTGTGCCGGTACTGCTGGAGGTAGCTCGAGGGCGAGGAGAGGAGCTGCCAGAGCTTCGTCGGTTTGTCGACGTGTAGTAGCGCTTGACCGACTCGTAGCACTTCTCGGCTCCATCCTTGGCGTCGGCGATGACGCGGATAGGCAGAGGGTAGTCGATGTCGAAGCTATCCCAGCCCGGCTGCAGCTGGTTGAAGTCCCAGAGGTAGCCCTCGCTGGAGCTAGCCACGTTACCGTACTCTGGCGGGCTTCTCCGTCTCGCCGACGATGCGGGTCACCTTATTCTGGATGTGGCAGATACGCACCTGGAGCGAGGCTAGGGTTAGCCTTGCGGAACTGCATGACGCCCTTGAAGCCGAGGCGGTCGCGGGGTGTCCCACGTCGAGGCTACGGCTCTGGCACGAAGGCCCACCGTGTCACCACATAGCGCTGGCGTGGGGCGTCCAAAGTCAGCCCATGGGTCTACGAAGTCATCGCTGTAGCCATCGGTGAAGGTCTTGCCCAGCTCCTCCTCTACGGGATCCGTATCGCGGTACTCTCCTTGGTGAAGAGCCGAGTGAGCTCTCCTGGCGTCTGTAGATCGATGCCTCTATAGAGGCGGTAGGTCTTGGGCGTCGCGCTTGGCCGTGTGGGGCTCGCGTACTCAGGCCTGCCTGAGACCTCGATAGGCGCCGGGCGAGCCCTGGCTGTAGACGAGGTTGCCGCCTGGGGTGCCGCCAGTTCTCTGCCAAAGATGTTGCTCGTGGACGTAGGCTAGCTCGGCCTGGCCTTTGTCGCGGAGAGGTATAGCGGTCGTAGTGCCAGGCGCTGCTCGCCGAGGCAGCGTACAGGGAGTGAGGCCAGGTACGTGGCCTTGCGCGTCTCGGTCTTGCCGCCCGCGATGAAGGCTTGGCTCAGCGAGCTATTACCTATGCCGAAGAAGTGCTGATGCACCAGCAGCGTGGCGTTATCCTCGTCGGGGATGGGATAGCCCTCCTTGCTGCGCGCTTGAAGGGATAGCCTGAGAACTGGTGGTTGATCAGCATCCCATTCTGGTCGTAGTACTTGAGCTCGAGGCCGTAGTAGAGGAGTTATCGGAGACGACGACGTCGCAGTGGTCACGCTCCGGGACGATGGTCATCTGTCCCTCATCAGTCGCTTGGCGATGTCGATCTCCTGCATCAGCGGGATGTTGTGCCCGTCGCCTACCACGTCGTAGCTGGCGTAGGTCTGGACCTGCTCGCTGCCGTCAGGGCCGACGCCGATCGTGGCGCCCTTGACCGCCACGCGCAGGATGGCATGGATGGCATGGGTCTGCTCGTGGCCTTGACATCACGCTCGATGGAGGAGGCGGGTGCCCGGATGAGGCCTTGAAGAACTCATCCACACGGTCCTCCGAGCAGCTCGTGAGGAGCAGTGCTGAGGGCGCGAGGAGAGCGATCGTGCAGAGTGTCTGTATCCACATCTCAGGAACGGTGATGAGGGTGCGCAGGGAGAGGTTGATACTCACGCTCATGGGCGTAGTAGCGGAAGCGGTCGGTGTGCTCCTCGTACAGCGCGTTGAGGATGTTGTCCTCGACGAGCATAAATCTCTGACCTCACGGCGCTCAGGCAGTCGGATGCCGAAACTCCAGCGTCCCGTTGAGCAAGTAGCGGCGGGTCAGGCGAGATCGGAGACCAGGTCCTTGTCGGGGTCGAAGCGCGTCTGCTTCGTCGTACGAGCCCTGAGAGCGAGAGCGAGCCGTGGTACTGGCTCGCAGTCTGAAGCTCCGCTCGTATTGGGTCTGAGCGCTTGCGGCGGTCGGAGGGCATGGGGCAGCCAGCCGCCACGCGTCCTATTGCGCGCCAGGGATCCACTCGCCCTCAGCCTACGAAGGTCAAACGCCCCTGCATCGCCCGCACCGTGGCCTCGATGTCCGCGCGCCGTAGAGACGCACGTCATCACTGATCGTGAGACGAACTTGGGGTACTTCCACTCGGATGATTGTGATAGCGCTCCTTCTGCCCTATATGGTCGTGGTAGATATAGCTGTCGATATGCTGCATGAAGGCGCTCGGCTCGATGGAGAACCACGGCGTGCGGTAGACGTTCCGCCGAGGACGAGCTTAGTAGCACGCGCGCGCTCTGCTCTTATTGCCCACGACCGCAGTACGGGCCTTCCTGCAGCCCGATGGCGTAGAGCTCGTTGGATATCCGGTGGGCTTTGGGCCGACCAGCCGATATTGGCGCGCACGTCCCAGTGGTCGCTGAAGGTATAGTGCGAGGCTATAGGCTGTTGGTGAAGTTGCTGAGAGCTTGAAGTCGTCAAGTGAGGTATAGTTGCTGAGGCTCGTATAGCCATTGACGCTCATCACGCGAAGTCATAAGCATCCTGAGGGCGCATCAGGGCGCCGAACTGTGCCTTGTGCAGTACGTGTCCCCCATGGTGAGGGCGGCGTTCGGCACGAAGGCGGCTGCTTTCGTCCCTGGGTGGTTGTAGTTGGTCTGGTAGGTGCCTGCCGAGCCTACGTCGGTGGTCATGCCCCAGCGGTGCCAGCGTGCGTGCCAGCCTAGGTCGACCTTGAAGGTCTTGAGGATCAGGTCCTGCATCGGCACCCAGCTCCACTCGGTCTTCTTTCGGTTCTCGAACTCCTGACGGAGGTTCTCCCGAAGGAGGCCGTGACGTCTACCTTTGTGGTCATCGTTGATCGTCCATCAGCTCGCCCTTGAGGGTGAAGTGCTGCGACTGCTGGAAGGGCGGCTTGATGGTGTAGGAGTAGGAAGAAGCTCGAGGGGTCGGGACGCCCGTACTCGAAGCGCTTGGTCAGCTGATCCAGGTCCGACACCTTACTGGCGTAGTAGATGCCGCTGCGCTGATAGTAGAGGCTGGAGAGGAGCGTGGCCGTCACGCGGCTGCCGTGATAGCCGAGCTGACCGGAGAGGCTGATGGTACTATGCGCCGTATTGTTCCGGGACATACTCTGCGGTGCTGTAGTCTCCGCCGCGTGCTGCATCCTGTGCAGGCGCAGCCCCAGCGGCGGTAGCCTGTCTCGAGGGTCGTCGATCCGCTGAAGCCGCGGGCGTTGGTGTCAGTATTTCACATTAGCCTTGCCGCTGAAGTGCAGGCGGTCCTGCCCATGGGAGCGGGCGTCATTGAGCAGTGACGACGCCCCCATAGCTGAAGCCAGCGTAGCGACACTCGGCGCCCTGACGACCTCGACCATGCTGGAGCTGGTGTGGTCGATCTCGGGGGCGTGGTCAGCACCCAGCTCTGGCCTCGAGGCGCACCCCAATATTCATCAGAAGGATACGGCTGCTGTGCATGCCCTGGATCACCGGGCTTGGCGACCGTGCTCCCGTGCTGATGGAGCTGACGCCTGGGATCGTCTCGAGCATCTTCGCCAGCGAGGTGGCGCCCCCTCTCCAGCTGCTCGCTACTGATACGTGCCGTCTGCTGGAGCTGGGTGGTATGGCGCTGTCGCGCCGTCACCGTGACCTTGTCGATCTCGCGCACATCCTCCTTGAGGAAGAGGGTGATGGGCTTGCCCTCGGTGGGCGTCAGGCTGCGCACCAGCTTCTTGTAGCCGACGGAGCTGACCTCGACACGGAGCGTCGTGGAGGCTGCGGAAGCGCAGCGCACCGCCCTGTGTGTCGGTAGAGTTGGACTAAGCGCCCAGAGCAGCGCACGATAGCGCCGATGATGGGCTCTCGAGTACGCTCGCTGCGTATGATGAAGGAGAGCTGGTGCTGCTCTGCCTTAGTCTCGAGGTAGCTCGCTGTCCCGGGGTCGGCTGCCAGAGGTAGTGGGCAGAGAAGGGGCAGGGCTAGGAGCAAGCCACTGAGCCCGTAGAGACGAGTCCAGGGATGCATTTAGGTACTTGTCTAGCTTGCATAGATATTCATTTTCATGATGTTGCGACGATCGGTCCTGGTGGCTAGGGCCAGGCGGTCTGGTACGAGCGCAAAGGTATCTCAAGGCTTTGAGCCGTTCAATACCCAGTAGTGGGTAATTTTGTCTCGCTTTTCCTAGGTCTATACCGAGTAATGCCGATCTTCTACGGCATACTCCAAGACTCCACGTCGTGCCCCTCCCCACGTCGCCTCCGCGCCTGCTCTGCCAGCCTGTGGAGTCCTCTCGCAGCTGTCCCCCTAGGTGAACTGCACGCAGGGGCGTAGCGGCTGTCCGTAGTCTGCAGCCCGCCGCTTCGCCGCCCTCGGTAGGTATACAGACTGATATCCATCAGCGCGCTGACTGCCGTCCCTCAGCGTGCCGGCTGACGACCTCACGGCCGTAACTGATACCCCCTCAGCTCGCCCTTATACCCCCAAGCTCCCCGACAGGCCAAGCTCCAAGCGGCATGCGATACACCACATACATTTTGATGGTCGCCCTGTAGGCTTTATTCTTATTTATCTAGCCTACCCAGGGTTTGGTCGCCCTTGCAGGGCTACGCACCCTGGGTTTTTGATTGGCTCGACGGCAGGGGCTTCTCCAAGCCATCTGAACAAGCCTTGCGCAGCCGACACAAGCTAAAATCGAAGTTATCCAGGACTATCCCTAACCATGAGTTATAGGGGCAAGGGCCGCGCTAGCTCCGACGCTACAGCTCACGGACGTTTTGAGGGTCGCCCCTGTAGGGCTTTTATTCCTATTTATCTAGCCTACCCAGGGTCTGGTCGCCCTTGCAGGGCTACGCACCCTGGGCTTTGATGTCACGCGGCAGGCTTCTCCAAGCCGCCTGAGCAAGCCTTGAGGATAGCTGCCCTCTTGCTCTACTTATCCCTTAGCTGATCTCTAAGTGTCCCAGCCTATAGCGGATTTGGTGTTAGGATTGCCCTTCTCCTTCCCAGACAAGCCCCCTGACAGCCCAAGCTCCAAGCGGTATGACGCTACACGATGGACGTTTTGAGGATCGCCCCTGTAGGGCTTTTATTCCTATTGATCGTAGCCTACCCAGGGTTTGGTCGCCCTTTGCAGGGCTACGCACCCTGGGCTTTTGATTGGGTCAGCTCTGCAGCTTCTCCAAGCCATCTGAACAAGTCCTTGAGGATAGCCAGCTCTTTGCTCTACTTATCCCTTAGCCGATCTCTAAGTGTCCCTAGCCTATAGCAGATTTGCGTTAGGATTGCCCCTTCCTTCTGGACAAGCCCCCGACAGCCCAGTTCCCCGCAGCCTATCCCTAGCCATCCAGCCAAGGCGCAAGCTGCGCAAGCCCCCGACAGCCCAAGTTCCCTGCAGCCTATCCGTATCCATCCAGTTAAGGCAAAGCGTGCAGGCGCTGCGGGCGACCCGTCCAAAAGCCCAGGGTGAAGGGAACGCTGTAAGCGTGACAGAACCCTGCAAAGTAGCCCACTATTTAATGAGCTCCCTACAGGGCGACCCTCAGAACAAATACAGACCTCGCGCAAAGCGGTATGACGCTACACCGCGACGCTTTTGCAGGTCGCCCCGTTGAGAATTTCCAAGCGGGTTGAGCAAGCCCGGGCAGCTGCGCCAGCTCCTCGACAGCGGCCTCCCGCTTCGTCCCCACTAGGGGCGGAGCGGGATAAGGCAGCCTCGGGCCGACCGTACTGGTCAGCCCCGATGCCTCGTAGTCTAGAGTTGAGACGAGGCAGGCGAGGTGGCTACTGCCCGAGAGGGCGTGCCACAGCGGCTCGTCGGGTACGGGCGCCGTCAGATCCAGCCTATCCCGCTGACGGGATGAACGAAGGTCGTGCGGCGCGAGCAGACTGATGCTGCTGTCGACTGCTGCGCGCAGCCCCGTACTTGAGGTCGCCTCGTATGCGGCCGATGGCCGCCAGCTGGCAGCGTATCTGATGGTGGCGGCCTGTATGCAGCTCGACCTCCACGAGGTGATAGCGATCGCCCGAGGCCCAGCAAGCGGTAGCTCAGGCGTGCCAGCTTCGCCCCGGACGATCGGGATGCTGCGCCGACGTAGCTTTTATTCGTGCTGCTCATTACGCACGAGGAAGTGCGTCCAGCGTGTCCGATTCCTTCGGCGGGCGGGCGGTGACGATGGCCCAGTAGCGCTTCTGCACCTCGCCACGACGGAAGAGCTCGTTCATACGGCTCGGTCCCTTGCTCGTCTTGGCAAAGACGACGAGGCCGCCGGACGGGCGGTCGAGGCGATGGACGACGCCGAGAAGACATTGCCGGCTTCTGATACTTCTCCTGAGGTAGCCCCTTGAGGGCTTCGCTCAGCGGTTCGTCGCCCGTCTTATCTCCCTGGACGATCTCGCCCTGCTTGCTCACCACCAGCAGGTGGTTATCTTCGTAGATCAGGATAGGTGTATGGATGAGCCATAGTGGGGTCATTTATGGAGACTACTGTAGGGCGCGCTTGGTGATGTACCTTGTCTCGGGGCAGTCATGCTCCTCGAGCCAAGCCGCACATAGGCGCTCGACGAACTCGGCTGGGTCTTGAGGCATCGTTGAGCCAGTTTCCACACTATTCTGTACGTAGCGCGAGGTCTCACGTAGGGGTGTCAGGATAGGCAAAGCCCAGCTCGCTGCTCTTGAGCCGTGTGCTGTGTGCGCACCATACCCCACACGGGCGCGTAGCCTCAGAGGCAAAGCGGCGAATATATTCGTTCTCATCCGTCCTCGCCCAATGTGTCTAGCGCGGGATCGCCTCATCCAGCTCCTCTATGATCTGCTGACGAAGGGCAAACCAAGCGACCTCCCGCACGCCGAAGTGTTCGTCTCGAGCGAAGGGTATATATAGCGCAGGGCCTCCTGCAGACTCGTCGAGGGCTGGGCATAGGCCGCCCAGCAGCGGAGCATATCAGAGGGGTGTGCGGCCAGCTCCTGGAGTAGGGCTTCGTCTCCCTGCTGGCGAGTGAGCTGGCCGAGGCTACGACCTATCACGCTGCAGGTACTGTGGGTAGAGGGCTTCATAATGGATCTGAGCTAGGAGCTCGGGGAGATAGTCGCTACGCCCGAGGAGCGGGAGCTGGTGCTGCAGTAGGGCTACTTGGTCTACGGCTAGCCACTCGTGCGAGGTTGGCCGTCTCGGTCTCGCCGCGATTGATCTGCTCGAGTAGGTCTGTAGGGATCTGAGCGACCGAGCGTGCGCCTACACGTTTGGCTTGGGTCATGTATGGGGGACTACTGGGCTTAGTCGCCGATGAAGGTCGCATTGAGCACCTCGCGGTAGGTGTTGAAGATGGCACTCTTGCTGATGAAGCCTAGGTAGTGCCCTTCGTCATCGACGACGGGCATCTTCCACGCCCTTAGTCTCGTCGACGAGGCGCATCACCTGGTCATCGGCATCGAGGCATAGACCTTGACCTCGGGCGTGACCATGAAGCGGCGCACGCGGTAGCGCTCGTAGAGCTCGGGGCGGAACATGATGTTGCGTACATTGTCCAGCTCCACGATCCCCACCAGCATCCCCTGGCTATCGACCACGGGGAAGGAATTGCGATGGCTGACGCCGATGACGCGTACCATCTCCCGCTAGGGTCATGTCGGACCGACGCGCTCGAAGTCCTGCTCCAGCACGTGCTCGACATTCATCAGCGTCAGCACGGCCGTATCCTTCTGATGCGTCAGCAGCTTGCCCTGCTCCGCCAGGCGCAGCGAGTAGATACTGTGCGGCATGAAGATACGTATAGTGGCGAAGGAAGTCAGCGACACCAGCATCGAAGCGGCAGGAAGAGAGGTTGGTAGCTGCTGAGAGCTCGGCGATGAGAAAAGCGTCAAGCGCATGCATCACCCCGCCATCAGGCCCGCCATCCCGAGCAGGATGTAGTTCGTTCGGCGAGATAAAGACCCAGCGAGGAGAAGTATCGACGAGGTAGGAGAGATAAAGCCCGTGAGGCTGCCAGCAAAAGAGGCGTGGAGCGAAGAGGCCACTGCAGCCGCCACCCGAGTTCGTCGCTCACCGAGGCGAAGACCTTGAAGAGCAGCGTCAAGGAGGAAAGCGAAAGACGACCGGCGAGGCCGGCGCGAAGCCTGAGAGAGGCTCCCCTCGAGGAGCTCGATATGCTGCCCGTCCAGCAGCGTATTGATCGCATCGCAGCCCTCGCCATAGAGCGGAGAAGAGGAAGATCAAGAGGAGAGGATGGCCGCGAGATGAAGTAGCGACGGCGACGGCTCTCCACCCGCTTGAAGGCGCCCTCGATGCGGAACATCGTCTTGGAAGTAGAGCGAGATCAACCGCAGAGGATCCCCAGGAGGATCATCAGTGCGGGATGCGCTCTATAGTGAAGTCTGTGGGATGAGGCACAAGGAGAGGATCTCTCCTTACCCGTCAGGATATAGGCCACAGCGGCCGCGGAGACCGAAGCTCACCAGCAGCGGCAGCACCGAAGCCATCGTCAGGTCAGCAGCAGCACCTCGATGACGAAGACTAGCCCGATGGGCACCTTGAAGATGCCCCAGCACCAGCTACACCGCAACCGATGAGCAGCATCAGGTTGCCGCATGCTCGAGCAGAAGGCGGCCAGTTCGATCAATAGCCGCCCCCGTCGGCACGATGGGCGTCCGCCCCGACCGAGCCCAGAGCCGATGGTGATAGCACTAGCCAGCAGTGAGGACCAGGTATTGTGGGGCTTCAATAAACTCTTGCGCTGGGAGATGGCACTCGGTACCTTCGTCACGCCGTGACTGATGTCATCGCGCACTACGGCGTAACCCGGACGAAGAGCAGCGACAGCAAGATCCCCAGCGCCAGGTAGGATCAAGTAGAGGTAGCTGTGCTCGTCTACCGAGCGGCAGGAAGCGCTCTATATGGTGGATGATGAACTTGAGAGGCCGCCAGCAGCGCCATCGTGACGCCGATGGAAGACTAAGCAAGAGGATGGTAGCGCTCGCTGATATGCTGCTCGCCAGACGATAGACGCTCCAGCGTGCGGCCTGTGGCTGGTCAAAACTTCATACGGGCGATAGCTAGCGGGCTAGGGGCGAATGACCTCTCCGAGGACCCAGCATGATGATCTGCGAGGGCTGGCTGAGGGTGCTGTCCGTCGGCGGTAAGCGCACGACATGATCCGCCCTCAAAGGATCCTTGGGGAGGCTAATCCGTCGAAGAAGGCGGCGTGGGTGGCTGATATTGGCCAGCGAGTCGAGACGATGGGACGACGCGGGCGGCGACGAGAGGGCGGAGGAACTCTCCCGGCTCTGCCCTAATAATGCCGAGCTCTGCCCCTCACCCGGCAGTGGGGGCGCCACCCCGCTGGCTGATGATAGATGATGGTGATGGGACGTTTCCGCCCGCTAGCTCCATGAGGGTCGTGGGCCACATCGGGCACGCGACGATGGACGCTCCGGTGGGTGGAGTCTCGTCGATGAGTGCGAGCATGCTCTTGCTATCGGCACGCTGCTTGAGCTCGCCAGGTGCGGCGCACGGCACTCTTCATTGAGTCGCGTCGCGCCCGATGCCCCATACCGTATCGGTGGTAGGATATAGGATGATAACCGCCGCGGCTGCAGCGTCTCTACGGCCTGAGCTAGGTCCTCGGGGCGTGGGCTCCTCGTCGTAGTCTTCTTCATGAGCCTTCTCTGTGTAGCTTGGTCCTTGGTGTCGGTAGCGGCTGCGCCCCTCGGCCTCCTCGGGCCAGCCCTGGGCGCCGCAGCGGTCTCTGCCCATCCCGGGCGTGACGAGAGTAGCAGCTTGTCCCGCCTCCGTGACGTGCCCGATGGGCGTGTGCTCCCTCCAGCGAGCGGATGCTGCGGTCCAGCTCCCCAGTGATGGCAGGGTGAGAGATGAGCTCGAAGTCCTCGCCGCCGCTGAGGGCCAGCAAAGTCAGTCGTGGACGCTTCAGGCTCCTCGGCCATGCTGGCCCGTCGACGCGTCGATCGGTGGGCGCTCCTCGTAAATGCGTGTCCCACCGCCGCTTTCGTAGCTAGGTGGAGCTCGGATTTCGCTCGCTGGGCCGTCACTACTATCTATCATTGCGGTCGGGCGCGGTCCCATGCTCTTGCGGCTGGCGGATGATATCCTGCCGAGCCTCGAGGCATGGCTGGCGCTCTAGGATGTGCTCGCGCCCTGCAAAGTCCGGGTCCAAGGTCGCCCGTCTGCGCGCAGACGCGCTTCTCGCGCTCCAGCAGCTGCAGCCCGTGAAGAGCCGCACCGAGGTTGCCGCTGACGGCGCAGATGAGGTCGGTGAGCTGCGCCCACTGCGGCGTCGTCGCCTGCGCCCTTATGCCACGATGCCGAGGAGCAGGTGATGCTCGAGACGCACAGCCCCGTGAGCTGCCGCTGGTATCGCCGCCGATGAGGTCCACGCATAGCGGTCACCGGGCAGGCGTAGCCCGCAGCCGACTCCTCTAGATCCTCCAGCGCGAAGCGCTGGCCCCGCAGCACGGGACGGTGGAGCTGCTGCCGGATGCCCGTGCATCACGCAGAGATATCGGGCTGGACGGCGGCGCCTTATAGCCGAGGTGGCGAGGCGGGGTGGCAGGAGTGAGGTCCCGAAGTGGATGCCTCCAGCGGGAGGTCGGTCGTGACAGGTCTCGGTGCCCTCGGGGTAGAGCTACGATGGCGGCATCATCGCCGACACCGAGCTGCGGTCAGATGATCATTATGCTTGAGCGGCCCTGCGTCCGGGTGGCGTATGGGCCGAACTCGAGCTCGGCCAGCTCTGATTACTCTGCATCTGGATGCTTGACTGCTTAGTTCGTGCTGCTCAACGTCTGCGCTGGCGGGAGAGCACTGGCTGCGCGCTGCAGCATCTGCTCGAGGCCTCCCGCTGATAGAGGATCTCCGATCCGTATGGAGATGGTGGGTGGTCGACCAGCTCGGCGGGCGGCTCGTCCTGAAAAGCTCCACGGGACGCACGGCATCCTTCTCCGTCTCGTCATCAGGTTCGAGTGGTCGGGAGCTCTCGGCTCGCAGTGCCTCATAGCCTTCATAGTCTGCGATGGCGGCGCAGGTCCCGCGAGCGGTAGCCGCCAGTGGTCGCGGTAGAGCAGGCGCTCGATGAGGCGGTACTGCTCTCGAGGTAGCTGTAGGAGGCTCTGCGGCACCTGTGATCGAGAGGCCACGGGCACCCGTCGGAGCGGCTCGCCCCGCGATGGAGGAGGCCGTGCCCGCTTCAGGTGCTGCGTAGCCTGTGTCGATGGTAGCCAGATGTGCGAGAAGAAGATCTGCTGATGCGGATGATGCGAGGTTGCGCTGCGCGGTGCGCATCTGGATGGGCGACATGTCCTCGGGGCACTTCAAAGTCTCGCTGATGATGCGGTCGGCGCGGTGGCCGGGCTGAAAGCGCAGAGCTCACGGCGTAGTGCCTGCGAGCAACGAGTCCTCGTGCACGCGACTCTCCGGTTAGCATCGATCGGGGAGCGACGCTGAAGGACGGCGGGTGCACGTAGCGCGGTGCTGAGACCATCGTCCAGCCAGTACCACCTCGGGCGCGTCCGGCCTCGGGCGAAGGCCATCAGGTAGCGCATCGCCCTGCGGCGGTCGCCGTCGACGATGGACGCACCTCTAAAGGATGTTGTGCTCCAGCTGCTTCGGCTCATCACGCCCTGTCTGCTGCACGCTTGCCCTGGGTGACTGACGTCCTGCAGGCCTTACGGCTGGAGCGCTTGTAGCCGCGACTGATGACGGCTCCAGGCGGTAACTGGGACGCAGCAGCTCGATGATCCAGCTCGATGTGCGGCGTCTTTGCCCGTACCTCCGGCAGTGATGTTGCCCACACAGATCAGCGGGATGTCGTAGTGGTGCTCACGGCAACCGGCGCGCTAGTGAAGAGCATTGCGGAGGCTCACGCGCCGTAGACGGGGAGCGGAAGCTTGAGGAGATTATCGCGGCGCTTGCATCGCCAGGGAGCTGTGGGGCTAGCAGGCTAAAGGCTTGGTAAGGTGTGCGTGCCGTGGGGCGAACGAGCCTGGATACCTGAGTGGGTGGTGAGTTGACGCATCAGAGGCTGACGCGGCGCTCTTCCTCGGTCATGAGACTTGGCGCGCAGACGAGCGAGCCTTGAAAGCTATCGGAGGATACTCGCTAGAGAGAGCTGATCCCAAAAGGCTGCGGGAGGATGCTCCCGCGCGTTCACGCGGTGAGTAACGCGCAGATGCCAGCGAGAAAACTTGGCGGCCAGCTGGATGGCAACGTGTCCGAGCCCGCCAGGCTCATCGACGAGGCCCTGGCTCGCTTGGCGCTTCGAGTCAGCCATGCGCGACCCTGAGCCAACCTGGCAATGGGCCGGTCAACGCAGGTCACGCCCCTCGCTGACGCGGCTGAGAGGGTACGGTGGCCACGCTCGACCATACGCTGCACTGGCGCTGCGCGCCTCGGGACTGAGTCCTGCGGCTGGGGAGCCGAAGAAGCTACGCATCGAGCACCCCTGCGTAGGGTGAAGTCTTGACGACGTCCATCGACAGTCCAAGACGCTGCGCGCCGGTGCCGAGGCGATCGATGATGCCGAAAGATGCCGAATCACGATCCGTCGAGGTCATGGGGCTGGCTGACGTGGCATCTGCTTCGCCGAGGCGACGTGGCAGTAGCCCCCGAGGCCGCGGGTCTCCCCATAGAGACGACGACGGGCATCTTCTTCTTGAGGCGGCGCATCTCGTTGCCCAGATGGCTTCCGCTGAGGCACTACCGCCGGGGCTGTTGATACGCAGCACGGGGCCTGGCCTATGCCCTCCTCGGCGACTCGCCCGAGGTCCTGGAGCCAGCTGCTCACCGATCCCACCTCCATAAAGCTGCGCGACGCGGTGATGTCGCCCTCGGCATAGAGGACGGTGATCTCGAGGGGCATCACCAGAAGCGGGCGGCGCTCGTCGGGCTGCGCTACGAAGATCCGCAGACTGACCTGGTTGCGGTGCGCTTGACTTCGGCCTCTGAGGCGGCTGATGATGTCCTCCATATCGAGGCGGGAAGGCTGGGCTGTCGACAAGGGCGACGCGCAGTGGCTCACGATGCCTCATCGAAGGCGCGTCGCATGCTCGCCGAGGTCCTGCAGGCTCTCGACCGAGACACGCCGGTGCAGCCACGCAATCTAAAGCATGTGCAACCACATGCGCCCTCGAGGTACACGCGCGTCTGCTCGCCCTGTTGAGGCTCGCTGCGCTGATCGAGGATGTAGGGCTCGACGGCGCCGGGTGCCCACCTTGAAGACCTCAGCCAGCGGTCACGAGCGGCGGCGCCTGACGCATCATCACCGTGCTGCTGGCGAGCCGACGGGGTTCACCGAGCCCCTCGGGGTTGATGTGAGATCTTGATCCGCTGCTGTGGCTAGATAGTAGGCGCGCTGGTCGTGGCTGTCGCCATGGGCGTGAACGAGACTTCCGACTGCTTGAAGTCCTGGAGTGCCGTGCGTAGCTCGTCGATGAGACGCCGGTCCACGCATTGAGGGACTCTGCGTTTGATGAATCGCGATCTGTCGCTGGCCTATGGCCCTGCGTATTCCCTCGATGGCCTGTGTCAGTGAGACGGCCCGAGCTGCCTTTAACCTTGCCAGGCGGGTACTGCATCCAGTCATCGAGTGGTCACGATCTCCCGTAAGGTCCGCCAGGTCAATACGCTGGGACGCTGTTGGACGCCAGCTCGGGCACCGTGAGTGAGGGACTCCGGGATCATCGCCATATATAGGACGAAGAAGCACGATCGCCAGCCCACAGGCGATGATGTTGTGCCGAGAGAGCCCAAGAAGGCAGCTGGGACCGTTTTCCCACAGCTGGAGTGGTTTGCAGTAGGAGGTAGTTATATCCGTGATCGAGGCATAAATGCGTGTGTACAAAATATGCTGATTTGTCCCTATAGTCCTTATCACCCTGCTACGGTAGCTAGGAAGCTACCATAAGCACTAGGTGAGAGAGCTCCCCTTTGGAGTTATGGATGGGTTCCAAGATGCTAAGCTCGGCAGCGCTGACCTCCTGACTTACCTACTGGGCGAGTGCAGCAACACTGGCGAGTAGCGGCTAAAAAGCGCTCGTTGGAGGTGTGAAGGTAGTCGTGGGTCAGCACCGCAAGCCATAAGGCTAGCGAATGAGCAGAGAGTGGCCTGAGCAGGAGTTGTGAGAGATTAGGCAGGACGACGTGGTGACAGATATGAGGGCTCGGCGAAGCAGCTGGGAGAGTCCAGTGAGGACTGGCTGGCGGGCAGGGGCGGCTAGAGGGAGGCGGCCGTCCGAGGAGGCGCCGGAAGGACGGAAGTCCTGCCAGTCGGTCGAGATGAAACGAGGGCCTACCCCAGCACCCGCAGCACCACGGCCGGCCGAGGCGCTCGTGAGGCAGTACACCAGAGCAGCACATACAGCAGCACAAGGGCCGGGAGGTGCGGCAGATGAGAGCCCACACTGCAGCGCTCCAGGGTCAAAGGATCGGCCGCGCAGCAGATGGTCAAGGGTCAGCCATGACCGTCGTCGCGAGGCAGCAACAGGTGGAGCAGTGGAGCGTGAGCGCTCGGGCCACGCGCGGCTAGGAAAGTAAGGCGCGACGAAGTGCAGCGGCGTGGTGACGAGGAGCTTGAGTAGTGGGAGCTTGTAGGGCGGCTGTTTGCTTGGGCTTCGTGCCAAAGATACACAAGATGCGCCACAGCGCCGAGCAGGCAGCGCTCCTGCATAATATGGCAGATCACGAGAACGAAAGTTGCGCGCGCAAGTGCCCTTATATGTCCAGCTAGGAAAAAGCAGCGCCGCGAGGCGCCTCGCAGGGAACTGTGGGAGAGGACTGGGCGAGCGCCCGCGGCCTACTGTCAGTCGGGAGGGACTTCCATCATGCGCGCCATACATGGCGTTCGCGCCGGGCGCATGCAGAGCCTTCACTCGCTGGCTTGTCGCTTGATGACGCTTGCTCTGTCGTGAGGAACATGCTGCGCGATGGAGCGCGGCGTTCTCCTGGGGCTACACGCGTGACGCAGTCGATGACGCCCGAGGTGTAGAGGTTCTCGAACTTGTCCTGACGCGCGTTGTAGCCGAAGTCACCTTCGCCATCCTTGACGCGCTGTACGATGACAGCCCCTTCCTTACCGGCGTTGGCCACGATCTGGCGCAGGGTTCCTCGATGGCGCGGCGTATGATCTCGATACCCGTCGTCTCGTCTTCGTTCTCTCCGAGCGAGGCCTTCAAGGGCACGGACAGCGCACCGGGTGAAGCCGTACCGCCCCCAGGGGACGGTGCGCTCCTCGACGGCGGCACGCGTAGCCTGAGCGCATCGTCGACGCGGTCCTTCTTCTCCTTCATCTCTACTTCGCTAGGCGCACCTACGTAGAGGACGGCTACGCCACCAGAGAGCTTGGCTAGGCGCTCCTGGAGCTTCTCGCGGTCGTAGTCGGAGCTGGTGTTGAGTGATCTGAGCCGTGATCTGAGCTGCGCGCTCGCGGATAGCCTCCTTGTCACTGCACCGTTGACGATGGTCGTGTTGTCCTTGTCACATGACCTTCTGCTGCCTTGCCGAGCATCTCCCGAGGTCCCTGGCGTCGATCTTCAGGCGAGTCTCTCGCTGATGATTTACGCCGCCCGTGAGGATGGCGATGTCGACAAGCATAGCCTTGCGGCGGTCGCCGAAGCCAGGAGCCTTGACGGCACAGACGCGGGTCCGCCACGTGGGCGGTTCACGACGAGCGTAGCCAGACGCCTCGCTATCGATGTCCTCGGCGATGATGAGTGAGGGGACGACCCGTCTGGACGGTCTGCTCGAGGATGGGAAGGATCTCCTTGAGCGTAGAGATCTTCTTGTCGTAGATGAGCAGGTAGGGGTTCTCAGCTGCGCCTCCATCTTCTCGGGTTGGTCACGAAGTAAAGGGAGATGTAGCCGCGATCCGAACTGCATGCCCTCGACTACCTCTACGGTCGTCTCGATGCCCTTAGCCTCCTCGACGGTGATGCACCCTCCTTGCTGACCTTGCGCATGGCCTCGGCGATGAGCTGACCGATCTGTTCGTCACCGTTGGCCGAGATCTTGGCCACGTGCTCGATCTTCTCGAAGTCGTCGCCGACCTCCTGGGCCATGGAGCGGATCTCGCTGACGATCTTCGCTACGGCCTTGTCGATACCGCGCTTGAGGTCCATGGGGTTGGCCCCTGCGGTGACGTTCTTGAGGCCGACGCCGATGATGCTCTGGGCGAGATGGTGAGCGGTCGTCGTGCCGTCACCCACATCGTCGTTGGTCTTCGAGGCTACTTCGCTCGACGAGGCTGAGCGCCCATGTTCTCGAAGGATCCTCCGGCTCTACCTCCTTGGCCACGGACACGCCGGTCCTTGGTGAGTGTGGGGTGCGCCGTGGGTCTTGGACGGGATGACGTTGCGCCCCGCCGAGGTTACCTTGAGCGGCGCGTTAGCCAGGGCGTCTACGCCACGCTTGAGGCTCTCGCGAGCCTCTATGTCGAACAATTTCCTTGCCATGATCTTGTATGCTTGGATAGCTGTGTACTATGTGTCTACTATGCTGGGGGAGGCTAGAGCGTAGCGAGGGACGTCGGACTGACGCATGATGAGGGTACTTCTCACCCCTCGTGCTCGATCTCGGTGCCCGCGTACTTTGCCGTAGAGGACGGTGTCGCCTGCCTTGAGGACCATTTCCTCGTCCTTGGTGCCGCCGCCGACGGCTACGACTTTGCCCGCAGGGGCTTTTCCTTAGCGAGTCGGGATGATGATCCCGCTGGTGGTCTTCTCTTCCTGTGCAGCAGGGCGTACGAGGACGCGGTCTGCCAGTGGCTTGATGCTCATGAGTCTGTATTCTAATAGATGTTATTTGTCGACTTGTGTCGGTGGGCGCGGCCTTGGGGGCGGGCGCTCGACCATTGAGGACGTGGGCAAAAGCTATGCCAAAGACGAAGCCTCGCTGTGGACTGCAAGATGTCAGACCCATCGCCGGCTCCCGCTCCCTAGGTCAGAAGAGCGGTAGGGACGGCCCTTGCTGCCGGGCAACTTGCCTCCTCACGCAGTCCCGAGCGGAGAGCCTCAGGGACTGGCTCAGCGCCCCGCAGGGATATCCTCAGGGGCGATGAGGGTGCCAGTGGGCGCCGTGAGGGGACGTCCGTCAGGAGGCTGAGGATATCAGTCAGGGAGGGAGGCAAGGGGTGGGGAGAGTGCTGCCGTGAGGGGTGTGGGGCGAAGGAGGGACGGAGCGGCTGGGAGGCGGAGCCGCCGCGCGCTCGTGACGCGTCTGCTCTACGTAGAAAGTAAAGTGATTGTACCCTCTAGCGTGCTGGGGGCTGGGGCCTCCCGCCCTGACCCTAGCGCGTCTGACGTCTTGCTATACATAATATAATATAGATGAACCTCACGAAGCCATTATGGACTTAGCTACGAAGTACAGCCCCGAGGCTGTGGAGAGCCGCTGGTATCAATACTGGATGGAGCACAAGCTCTTCCATTCGAGCCCCGATGATCGTCCTGCCTACACCATCGTCATCCCTCCGCCCAATGTGACGGGGGTGCTGCACATGGGGCACATGCTCAATAACGGCATCGAGGACATCCTGGTACGCCGGGCGCGTATGCGTGGCTTCAACGCCTGCTGGGTCCCTGGTACCGACCCGCGCCTCCCATCGCTACGGAGGCCAAGGTCGTCAGGCGTCTGGCTGCTCAGGGCATACAGAAGACCGATCTGACGCGTGAGGCCTTCCTCGAGCACGCCTGGGACTGGACGCGTGAGCATGGGGGCATCATCCTCGAGCAGCTCAAGCGCCTCGGTGCCTCCTGCGACTGGGAGCGCACGGCCTTCACCATGGACGAGGAGCGCTCGCAGAGCGTCATCGACGTCTTCGTAGACCTCTACCGCAAGGGGCTCATCTATCGCGGTGTGCGCGTCGTGAACTGGGACCCCAAGGCACAGACGGCGCTCAGCGACGAGGAGGTCATCTATCAGGAGCAACAGAGGCAAGCTCTGCTACCTCCGCTACTTTCGTCGAGGGCGAGGATCGCTACGTGGTCGTAGCTACGACGCGCCCCGAGACGATCATGGGCGACACCGCGGTGTGCATCAACCCCAATGATGAGCGCTACCGCGACCTCAAGGGCAAGCGCCTCATCGTACCTCTCGTAGGCCGCTCGGTGCCCATCATCGAGGACGAATATGTAGACATAGAGTTCGGTACGGGTTGCCTCAAGGTGACGCCTGCCCACGACATAAATGACTATATGCTCGGGCAGAAGCATCAGCTCGAGACGATCGATATCTTCAATAATGACGGGAGTCTCAATCAGCACGGCGGCGCCTGACGGGATGGATCGCTTCGATGTGCGCGAAGCAGATCGGCTCGACCTCAGGCAGCTGGCCTGATGGAGAAGGTCGAGGCCTATACTAATAAGGTAGAGACACTCCCGGCGTACCTTCGTCCCCATCAGAGCCCAAGCTGTCGATGCAGTGGTTCCTCAGATGGAACCCTCGCAAGCCTGCCCTCGATGCGGTGATGCAGGATGAGATCAAGCTCCACCCCGCGAAGTTCAAGAACACCTACCGCTACTGGATGGAGAACATCAAGGACTGGTGCATCAGCCGCCAGCTGTGGTGGGGGCATCGCATCTGACCTACTACCTCCCAGCGGGGGCTTCGTCGTTGCGGCTAGCGATGAGGAGGCGCTGCGTCTGGCTCAGGGAGCAGGATCCCAGCCTCCGACTGCAGACCTTGTCCGCGAGTGACTGCCTGGATACCTGGTTCTCCTCTTGGCTCTAGCCCGTCGCGGTCTTCGCCCCTGCACTGAGTGGAACAGGAGCTCGACTACTACCCGACCTCCGACCTCGTGACGGGTCGATATCCTCTTCTTCTGGGTGGCGCGTATGATCATGGCGGGCTACGAGTTCCAGGGCAAGAAGCCCTTCGAGAACGTCTATCTGACGGGGATCGTGCGCGACAATCAGGGTCGCAAGATGTCCAAGACGCTGGGCAACTCCCCGATCCGCTCGACCTGATCGACAAGTGCAGCGCCGACGGCGTGCGTATGGGCCTCATCATGAGCGCGCCTGCGAGCAGCATGACATCCTCTTCGATGAGCCTCTGTGAGTCAGGGGCGCAACTGCAACAAGCTCTGGAACGCCTTCCGCCTCGTCAAGGGCTGGACGGCGGACGCTGCCGTAGCTCCGCAGCCCGGGCCTCGCGCCTGGCGAGCTACTGGATGCGCCAGGTGCTCAATGAGGCGGCCACCGAGCTGGAGGACCTCTTCGCCAAGTACCGCATCAGCGAGGCGCTGACGCTCGTCTACAAGCTCATCCGCGACGACTTCGGCTCCTACTACCTCAGGCGATCGAAGCCCGCCTACAGCACTCCATCGATCAGCAGACTGCCAGGAGGCTCTGGACCTTCTTCGACGAGGTGCTGCGCATCCTGCATCCCTTCATGCCCTTCATCACCGAGGAGCTGTGGCGAGCCTCAGCTCCCGATGCCGAAACGAGGCATCATGTACGCCCACGGCGTGCCGCCAGGCTGCCGACCGATCAGCCCGCGCTTCGCTGCCGCACGGGAGGTCATCACCGCCGTGCGCAGCCTGCACCAGCAAGAACCTCTCCCCCGCGAGGGCGGCCCTCGAGTCGCCCCAGCTACAGCACGGGCTGGACGAGGTGGCTGACCAAGATGGCGGGTCTGGCGACCATAGACCGCTCGGGTCAGCGTAGCGAGGGCAGTAGCTTCATGGTCGGGACGGACCCAGATTCGCCGTGCCCGAGCTGCCTACATCAATGTCGAGGAGGAGCTGGCCAAGCTGCGTGCCGACCTCGAGTACCAGCAGAGGTTCCTCGCTGGCGTGACAGAAGCTCAGCAACGAGGCTTCGTGTCCAAGGCGCCCGAGGCCGTCATCGCCCTCGAGCGTAAGAAGCAGGCTGACTGCGAGAGCCGTATCGCCTCCATCGAGCAGAGCATCCGCCAGCTGGAGGGCAAGTAATGCAGACTCCACTCACCGAGCATCCCGACTACGTCCCAGCACCACCTTGGCTATCCATATGGGGGAGGTGCTGGAGGCAGTCGGCAAGCGCCTGCCACGGCCTATCGCTCCGCACGCTGGAGCGTATCATCCACCAGCGGAGATCAGTGACGTCCTCTATCGCTACGGACATCTCGAGGGTCAGGACTTCCTGGCGGGGCTGATGCGGGAGTTTCGCCTGACGACCCGAGTGGGTCCACGAGCGCCTGCCGAGGATGGGCGCTGCATCTTCGTCTCGAATCATCCCCTCGGCGGCATGGATGGCATCACGCTCCGCCACATGCTCGAGCGCTACGGAGCCGTGCGCTACATGGTCTCGGACCTCCTGTACTACCTCAAGCCGCTGCAGCTGTCTTCCTCCCCGTCAATAATCGGCAGGGCGCGCAGGCCCGCGGCGCCATCCAGCTGATGCAGGAGGCGCTGGAGGGCGATGCGCCCATCGGCAGCTTCCCCGCAGGCTCCTGCTCGCGGATCTTCGATGGGCGGCTGCAGGACAGACCTTGGCACCAAGACCTTCGTCAGCCAGGCCATCAACTACCAGCGCGACGTGGTGCCGCTGCACTTCGTCGAGCGCAACTCCCACTTCTACTGGGTGTGGCACCTCAAGAACAGCCTTGCGTATGAAGTTCGACCCAGGCAAGCCGCTGCCTGACGAGCTCTTCCGCGCTCCGGGCAGCCACTACCGCATCCTCGTCGAGGCCCATCTCTGGCAGAGCCTCAGAGACAGCACGCTGACGCCGCTCGAGGAGGCCCAGCGCATACGTACCCTGAGCTACCAGCTACGCGAGGAATACGACCGCACGCACCGCTAAGTGCATACTATGTACACCACACCGATCATCACACCCGCAGACAAGGCGCTGATGCATTTGCCGAGCTGACGCCCGACAAGCTCCTGCGCCCAGACCAACAAAGGGGCAGCGGCTCTACGTCTTCCATGCCCTGAGCGCTCCGCATACGCATTGCGTGAGATCAGGCGCCTACGTGAGGCCTTCGCTACTACGGCGGCACGGGTAAGGTTGTGATATTGATGGCTTTACGACCTGGGTCCGGGGCTATCGACAGCTCATCGTATGGGATCCCGCAGAGGAGGCCATCCTCGGCGGTTACCGCTTCGTCTTCGGCGACGAAGTGGGCTATGATGCCGCCACGGGCAAGCCACGGCTCGCGACGGCAGAGATGTTCGACTTCAGTCCGCGCTTCCTCAGCGAGTACCTACCTTATACTATAGAGCTGGGTCGCTCCTTCGTCTCGCTGCCCTACCAGTCTACGCGTATGGGGGCCAAGAGCCTCTTCGCCCTCGACAACCTCTGGGATGGGCTGGGCGCACTGACGGTGCTCAACCCCGAGATGCGCTACTTCTACGGTAAGGTGACGATGTACAAGGACTACGATCGGCACGTGCAGCACTCATCCTCTCGCTTCCTCTCCGCAGCACTTCCCCGACCTGAGCGGCTCGTCACGCCGACTGAGCCGCTGCCGATAGAGGTCGATGAGACGGAGGTGCGGGAGCTCTTCCAGCTCGAGGACTTCGCCTCGGACTACCGCTCCCTCAACCGTGCGGTGCGTGCTCTAGGGCTCAACATCCCGCCGCTGGTCAGTGCCTACATGGCGCTCTCCCCGAGATAGCGCGTCTTCGGCACGGCGATCAATCATGAGTTTGGCCTCGTCGAGGAGACGGGCATACTCGCAACCATCGACACCATCATCCTCAAGCGGAGCCGACACACGAGACCTTCGAGCCGCGGAGGCACAGAGTGACCTACTATGGACGGAACATCTCAAGACAGGTGCGCTTGGTGAAGAGCTAGCCTGTCGCTACCTCCGAGACCAGGACTACAGCATCCTGGAGCGCAACTGGCGCTCGGGGCACCGCGAGCTGGATCTCATCGCTCGGCGCGGAGGCACGCTGGCCATCGTCGAGTCAAGACCCGCAGCGCTGGGAGAGCACTCCTCGGGGCTCGCGACGGCGTCAGCCAGCACAAGCAGTCCCTCCTCATGCAGGCTGCCGACCACCGCTGCGTACCCGGGCCTCGAGCTGGACGTACGCTGCGACATCATCGCCATAGATATCGCCAGCGATCGGGCTACACGCTAGAGCACATAGAGGCTGCCTTCTACCCGCGTCTGAGCACTACCGCCGCTCCGTCGCCCGTCGACTAAGCCCCGCAAGTAGATGATCGCGCTCTCGACCCCCGTCAGCCTCCGCCCTCCCCACCTGGCCTAAGCTACGGACAGGCCGTGATGAGCCTCGGCTCCTGCTTCAACCAGAGCATGCGCTACACGCCTCAGAGCCGGCGCGCTGGACGTCCTGGTCAATCGCTTCGGCATTCAGTACAACCCACTCTCTATCGCCGCTGCGCTGGAGCGTATCCTTGAGGGGCGTCCCTTCGAGGCGGACGCACTCGTAGAGACCAGCGGCGGCTACGCCTCGCTCCTGCATCACGGCAGCTTCACCCGCCGACGACGGGAGGACGCGCTGGAGCTGATGAACTCAGCCTCGAGCGTGCCGCGGCTCAGCTCAGCGCCTGGACTTCCCCTCCTCCTTACCTGGGGTACGAGGCTGCGTCTACCGCTGGGGCGATACGGGCCGTGTGGTGAGCAACTGTCACAAGCTCTGACGCCTCTTCCCACCAGCGCGGCGCGTGGGCCTCCGACGAGCTCGCGGCGTGCTGGCTGCCGCTGCTGGAGCGCCTCTTCGCCCTACGCCCCGAGCTCCAGATCATCACCACGGTCAGCCCTGTGCGCCACCTGCGTGATGGAGCGGTGGGCAATGCGCGGAGCAAGGCCACACTCCTGCTGCTCTCCGAGCTCCTCGCGGAGCTACTGACAGCTGCGCTCGCCCTCCTACAGGCTGATGATGGACGAGCTGCCGGGACTACCCGCTACTACGCCGAGGATATGACGCACCCCTCGGGCTCGCTGAGCGCCTTATCGCCGAGCGCCTCACCCAGTGGTGGCTAAGTCGAGGCGCAGCGGGGCATCAGCGAGGCGGAAGCGCCTCCTCAGCACCGCGCCACCGTCCCTCTCGCGCGCGCGGGCGCACCGTGCGCAGCTGGAGCGCCTTGAGGCTAAGCTCGCCCGCCTGCTACCGCAAATGCCCTCCGCGCCCTAGACCCTAGCTTGGCCCTTGTATGAACTCCTCCTAGCCCCAGCCTTAGCGCTTGGATTGTCCAGCTCCTCGGCGCCAGGACCGAAGCCCTGCCCTACACACGTCCTGTACAGTGGCTGCTCTGGCCAGCCGCTCGCTGACGGCGCCCGATGTACCTCTTCAGCCAGCGCTGCGCACGGAGTCGGGCGACAGGCAGCGCTCTGTCGCTCGAAAAGCTCTGTAGGGCGGGCGTGCTCCCTTACACTCCTGCATGAGGGGGCCTCGAGGCCAGCGCCTATCGGGGCCAACTGCTGCTAAATCCCCGATACGCTGGCGGCGCTGCGGCTCTGGCGGCGGCGTCGTGGCCTCCCTCCCTCAGCTGCAGCTCGTGGCCATCACGGGTAGCTACGGCAAGACCATCGTCAAGGAACTCCCTCCTCGTAGCTCCTCTCGCCGCGCTACGGCTGCCACCGCAGTCACGCAGCTACGTGCGCAGCTCGGTGTGGCGCTCTCGCTACTGCCCAGGCCGAGCCATGAGCTGGCCTTCATCGAAGGCGGAGCATCGCGGCCTGGGGAGATGGCGGCACTCGCAGCGATGATCCAGCCCGAGGTGAGGCGTCTTCACGGGGCTGGGCGGTGCCCGCGAGGCGCTCGCCTCCATGGAGGAAGCTCAGGAGGCTCAGCTCTCTTCGCCTCCGCCCGCTGCATCATCTACCCCAGGACGAGGGTTGGGTCGGCAGGCGTATCCGAGAGTGCTACCCGCGGAGCCTGCGCGCGCAGCTGGAGCTATCAGGACCCAGGCTACGCTCTATATCCCCATAGCCTCAACCAGGCCGAGTCGCTGCAGGCTGACCTGCATCTACAGACAACTTGGGCCTACGAGCTGGTCGCTGCCTTCACCGGACGCTGCCTATATCGAGGACGCACTGACGGCGCTCTGTCTCGTGGCGGAGCTCGCGAGGCTCCTCAGCAGAAAGCTGAGCCTCTGCAGCAGGCTGCGCCCCGTGAGCATGCGCCTCCCAGCGGGGTCAGGAGGGAGGTGCGCGGGCTGCACGCTGATCAGCGAGCTACTGCAGCTGCAGACCTGGAGAGCCTGCCGATAGCGCTGGACTTCCTCCGTCGCCGTGCCGATGGCTCGGGCATGCGCCGTCGTCGTCCTCTCTCCGACGCCGCATTTGGGCTGGCGATGAGGAGCTCTACGGCGGGAGTCGCCCGCTACCCTCCAGGGACTACGAGTCAGGGCTCTATCTGGTCGGGCCGCGTAGTCGCGGGAGGCCGGCAGCTTTGACTTCATCCCCTGCTCCTGCTATCCCGATGCTGAGACGCTGCTCGGCCGCGCGTGCTATGGAGCAGCTCTCAGGAGCGTCTGCCTGCTGCTCAAGGGGCGCGGCGCGCTTTTGCCTTCAGAGCGTCTCTACCGCAGCCTCTCGGCGCACGTGCACCAGGCGGTGCTGGATCGCGAGACCTCAGCGCTGTCGTCTCCAGCACTCAGTATCGTATCGCGGCCTCCTACCCCAGGGCATCTGATCTGGCAAGTCGAGGCCGACGGCTGTGTGTGTCCGGAGCGGTCGAGCTGGCACGCACGCTGCGGGAGCACCGCGTGGACTACCTCGCCGTGGCGGTAGCCGATGAGGGCGCGAGCTGCGCGAGGCGGGCATCAGCACGCGCACATCGTAGTGATGAACCCGGGCTAAGCACGGCCGATACCCCTCTTGAGCAGCGCCTCGGGCCGGGTCTATAGCTGGCTGCCTCCTCGAGGGGCTGGCGCGCGTGCCACCGCCCAGGCGCACGGGCTCAGCGACTACCCGATACCACACGTATCAAAGGGTGGATAGCGGCATGCACCGCCTCGGCTTCTCGGCCGAAGAGATCCCTATGGAGCTGGCCGCGCGTCTGCGCAGCTCCCTGCGCTGAGGGTCAGCAGCATCTTCTCTCACTTCGCCGCCTCCGGCGAGGCAGGTCAAGCGTGCGTGCTGCCGAGGCAGTACCGCTACCTGCTGAGGGGCGGCCGAGGAGCTCCAGCCAGCGGCTGGGCTACCGCCACGCCACCATATCCTCCATGCGGCGGGCACTGGCGCTGCCTGAGTACGCGCTGGATGTGGCGCGCGCGCGGCCCTCGGCCTCTACGGCATCAGCCCCACGCAGCTGCCTGGCACGACGCCTATGGCGCGCCTCTCGACCAGCAATCCTGCAGCTGCGCTCCGCTGCCCGCGGGTGAGTGTGTCGACTACGGCTGCCGATGGGTCACGCAGCGCCCGCGTATCGCCGTCATCCCGATAGCTATGCCGGTGAAAGCTGGCCGTAGGCTCAGCAATGGCGCCTATGGGGTCTCCGTGCACGGCGTCCTCTGCCCCGACCACGAGCACGCGTCTGTATGGATGCCTGCATGTCGGCGTCACGGAGGTGTCGGGTCGCGGAGACGAAGTCTCATCTTCGGCGAAGAGCCTCGCCCATCCAAGCCCTCAGCGCGGCTCTCGACACCATCCTACGAGGTGCTGACGACGCTCTCGCCCCGCATCCAGCGCCGCTACTGGCGCGAGTAGCCTAGGGCGCTGAGGCTGCTCCTCGGCGCGGTGCTGCCCCTCGTCGTCCCTTCCTCCCGCTTTGCTCACTACACCTATATATGCTATACGGTACAGCTCCCTGGTACTCCTTCGCCGCCTCGGCCTGGCCCTTGCTGTCCTGGGTCTCTCGCCCTCGAGGTGCTGGCTCAGAGCCCCTACGGCTCCACGCGCCCTCCTGTGCCTGAGCTCGTGGATCCCCTCACGGGGACGCTGAGCAGCTACGAGCTCAGTGCGGGCAATACCTAGCCCGTCATCTCCCGCCCCTGGGGGATGAATAGCTGGACGCCGCAGACGGGCAAGATGGGCGATGGCTGGCAGTACACCTACACGGCTCAAGCTCTGCGGCATCAAGCAGACGCACGCCCAGCCCTGGATCGACACACGTGCCAGTTCGCCTTCCTCCCTATGGTCGGCGCCTCCCACGCGCTTCGGCGATGAGGAGCGCACCTCCTACTCGCTTCAGTCACAAGGCCGAGGCGACACACCCGCTACAGCTGAGGGTTCTACCTGGCGGACTGTGACCACCGGGCTGCGCTATGGCGCCTACCGAGCGCCGCAGCCGTCTGCGGGATCACCTACGAGCTACCGCCAAGCCCGAGGAGCGCTGGCTCGTCATCGACGCCTACGAGTGGGGGCAGGCTCGGCCAGACTCTCGCCGCGGACGCTCGTGGGCGTCGGTGGCGGCGCAATAGCGAGCGTGCCGCGGGCTTCGCTGCCGCTTCATCTTCGCCTTTGAGGCCTATCAGCCTCGTCCAGTTCAAAGGAGATCAAGGGTGAGGCGCGCGGGCGCTCGCTGCCGTACGGCTCTCTCCGCAAGCCCCTGCAGCGTCTCTGGGTCGCCTCCTCGTCATCAGCCCCGGGCAGGCGGAGCTCTCTCCAGCCTCCGAGGGCTGCAGGGGCGCGGCTTCGCCTGCATCGCCCCGCGAGTGTGAGGGCGTGTGGAATGAGCTGCTGGGACACTTACTCGCCGTAGAGCACTGGGCACGAGGCGGATGCGCACCTTCTACAACGCATGCTCTACCGCTGCCTGCTCTTCGCGTCGCTTCTGGGAGGCGCAACGCGGCGGGCGGATCGTCCACTACAGCCCTTACAATGGCAAGGTCCTGCCCGGCTACATGTACGCGACACGGGCTGCTGGATACCTTCCGTGCGCTGATGCCGCTGATCAGTCTGTCTACCCCCGACGAGGCGGGGCGTGGCTGAGGCTGATGAATGCCCACCGCGAGCGGCTTCCTGCCAGTGGGCGAGCCCCGGGCACAGAGACTGCATGGTGAGCGTGCATCACGCCGCCTCCGTCCTCGCCGATGCCTTCCTCAGGGGGCTGGAGTCGCGCCCTCCGAGGAAGGAGGTCGTCGCCGCGCGCTGCTACATGCCAATGCCGAGCACCCCACCGCAGAGCTCCACAGAGGGCGTCAGGGCTACGTACTACAACTATGGCTCGGCTACATCCCCAGCGATAGCAGATCAGGAGCACGCCGCCCGCAGCCTCCAGTATGCCTGTGCCCGACTGGTGCATCAGCTGAGGGTGCTCCGCCGCACGCGCCAGAAGGAAGCAGGAGGCCCTCTACCGCGCTGTAGCCAGAACTACCGCAAAGCTCTACGCCCAGCCCCCTCGGGTGGATGCAGGGACGCAAGGCCGACGACGGCTGGCAGCAGCCCTTCTCGATAGAATCTATAAAGTGGGGCGATGCCTATGCACTGAGGAGCAATGCGCTGCACTACACCTGGTCCACACACGGTCTTCCACGACGTCCAGAGGCTCCTTCTGCAGCTGATGGGTGGTGCTGCAGCTTCACAGCGCCTGGACAGCTTCTCCTGCCGCCCCTCTTCTGACGAGGAGCTACTACGGCTTCGTCATCTGCGAGATCCGCGAGATGCGGCTTCGAGTGAATATGCAAGGCAGCTACGCCCACGGCGATCAGCCCTGCTGCGGCACATGATCTACCTCTACGACTATACGCGGGCAGGCCGCAGCGCACGCAGTGGTGGGTGCGTGAGGTGATGGGCCGCACTCAGTGCAGCGCGCTGGTGGCTACTGCGGCGATGAGGCAACTCGGCGAGACCTCGGCACCTGGTACGTGTCTCTGCCCTCGGCTTCTACGTCAATCCCGTCTCAGGCGAGTATGCGCTGGGCATACTACTTCCGTCGCGTCCGTCTGCGGCAGCCTGGGGCGAAAGCGCTTCGTCATGACGCACCCCGAGGGCGCTACGTACGGCGGACGCTCCTGCAGGCAGCCTAGCTGTAAGCCCGCCCTCGGCTATCAGAGCATCCTCGAGGGTGGGCGCCTGCGCTTCGAGCTCGAGCCGCAGCCCGCGAGCCTTAGCGTACCCCGCCCGCTGCTAGGGAGTGCTGTCCGAGGGGGCCTTCCTCTGGCGCGAAGCCCCGCGACTGGACGTATCCAGCCGCGGGCTTCGCGCATATCTTCGCGCTGCTCTGCTCGGCCTGAAAAGCCTGCCGCGTGCCTGGCGGCGTGGCGTGCGCGTAGTGGGGGAGGGGCTGAGGGATATCAGTCAGCTCCATGCAGGGACGTCCCTCAGGCGCGTGAGTATCAAGTCAGGCCGCTGAGGATATCCTCGGTACGGCTCAGGTGAGGATGACCCGCTCGCTGCGCGCGGGGAGGAGGCGATGCCCTGTGCGCAGGGCAGCCTTGGCGGCGGCCAAGCTGAGGCGGGATGAGGCTCGAGAGTCAGCCGCAAGCAAGGCGCAGTGAGAGGACTTTTCGTATTTTGCCCCCATGCGCATGGTGCTTGAGTCTCTCTGGCGCAGCACGATGGGCGACCCCAATGGCAAAGACTACAGCGGCAATGCAGGCTGCTGAGCGGCGACCGCCAGGATACGAGCACCAGCATCCTCCTTCACCACGTACGTGTCAATAACCTCAAGAATATGAGACCTCGAGGATCCCCCGCGGCAAGCTCGTCTCGTCGTCACCGGTCAGCGGCTCGGGCGAGAGTTCGCTGGCCTTCGACACGCTCTATGCCGAGGGGCAGCGCCGCCTGTGGAGAGCCTCTCGAGCTACGCCCGCCAGTTTCGATCGACTGGGCGGCATGGCCCGGGCCGAAGCGACTGGATCATCAGGCTGCCGCCGCACTTATGCGCCATCGAGGCTTGGCGTGGCCGTCAGCCGCAATCCCGCTCCACTCCTGTGGCGACCTCGACCGAGGATCTGCGGTATATGCGCCTCCTCTGCGAGCGCGTAGTGAGAGAAAGACCATCTCCCCGATCACCGCGAGGTGCGTAAACGCACACCAAAGTCCCCCGGCGGTGCTGGAGCGGCTGCATTCGTCCAGCTGCCCGTGGGAGCCGTGTCACCACCTCATGCGCCGCTCATCCTCCCGAAGCGCGCGCAAGCTCGCCGCCCACCTCGGATCCAGCTGCAGCAGGGGCTACAGCCGTCCTGCGGCGCAGTGATCCGCGTCGTGCATCGACGAGGCGCTCGTATGGCCCCGACAGGGAGGCCAGGAACTGCTGGCTGCTCATCGACCGCCTCGCGGTGATGACTCCTCAGCAGCGTCGTGGATCGCCTCGGGGTCGGTGAGAGACGGCCTTCTTCGAGACGCGGTAGCTGCAGCCTCGCCGTCGAGCGTATGGAGGGTGGCAGAGCGCCAGGTAGGCCGTGCTGGTGCCCTTTAGCGCAATGTCTTCGAGGCCGACCGGGCGCGTCTTCGACACGAGCCGCGAGATGTTCAGCTTCAATAATCCGCGTGCCTGCGAGTGTGAGGAGCTTCGGCATGGTCGTCGGCATCGATGAGCGCCCGGTGGTCGACCCACACTCTCCGGTCTACGGATGCCGTAGCCTGCTGGCGGGGCATGGTGCTCCTCGGGTGGGAAGAACTTCTTCGTCAGCTCTCTCGGATCAGGAGGGCTTCCCATTCACAAACTACAAGGACCTCACAGCCGGCAGCAGCGAGCAGCATGTGGGAGGACTGCCGAGGCAAACCAGTGATTACGGCGTGAGGATCAACCCCTACTTCGCTGCCCTGCGTAGCCAGCTGCACAAGATCGAGAACCGCGTCGCATCGCCCACTTCACGCGGGCAAGACGGTATGCGGGCTGCGCATGGCGGACGCCTCAAGCGATACCCTCTGCGTGCGGGTGGGCGGAAAGGAATATCGCCGAGGTCGTCAGCCTGACTCTCTCTGGGGAGGCACGGCGCTTCTTCGATGAGCTGGAGCTAAGTCCCGCGGATCAGCTTGTCGCCAAGCGCCTCCTGCACGAGATACGCTCATCGCCTCGGCTTCCTCGATTCAGGGTGAGGCCTCGGGTACCTCACCCTAGACCGCCTCTCCAGCCAGCCTCTCGGGTGGGAGAGCCAGCGCGTGACCCTCGCGACCCAGCTCGGCAGTAGCCTCGTCGGCTCGCTCTACGTGCTCGGCAGGCAGCATGAGCCCTACACCCAGCGACGACGCGGGCGGCTGATACGCGTCGTCAAGCGCCTACGTGACCTGGGGAATACGGTGGTCGTCGTCGAGCACGATGAGGAGATGATGCGCGCCGCCGACTACATTGTGGACGCAGGCCCCGATGCGGGTATCCACGGCCGGTCAGGTCGTCTGCAGGCGATGCCTCGGCCATCACGCACAACGAGACGCCTGGCTACGGCGGCCCCACCTCACGGGGCGCGAGCAGAATCCCCTGCCCAGCGTGCCGCGGCTGGACGAAACTTCCTCGAGGTCAAGGGCGCCCGTCGGCACAACTCAAGGAGGTGGATGTGCGCTTCGCGCCACACCACACTCACCGTGGTCAGTGGCGTCAGTGGCTCCGGGCAGGAGTGCGCTGGTGCGTGACCTCTTCCTACGGTGTCAGCCGCAAGCTAGGACGCGAGCCCATGACGGAGCTCGAGCTAAGTTCCATTACGGGCGACTGGCGCGAGATCGAGCAGGTGGAGTACGTGGACCAGAACAACATCGGCCGCAGCTCCCGCTCCAATCCCGTGACCTACGTCGGTGCCTTCGACACCATCCGTGAGCCTCTGCAGGCCTCCCCTGTCCAAGCAGATGGGCTACAAGCCCTATTGCTTCCAACTTCAATAAGGAGGGCGGACGCTGCACGGGACCTCGTCAGGGCGCTGGTGAGATCACCATCGAGATGCAGTTCATGGCCGATGTCACCTCACCTGCGGGCCTGCGGCGGCAGCGCTTCCGCAAGGAGCTCCTCGAGGTCGAGTACTGTGGGACGAATATCTCCCAGCTGCTGGAGCTGAGCGTCGATGAGGCCGTGGACTTCTTCGCCGAGCACCGCGAGCAGTCCCCCCTCTCGGATCGCATCATCAATCAGCTGCGTCCGCTGCAGCGCCGTGAGCCCTCAGGTACATCAAGCTCGGACGGTCGGGCTCCACGCTCTCGGGCGGGAGAACCAGCGTGTCAAGCTCGCCTACTACCTCCGGTAAAGGGAAAGAAGCTGCCGACGCTCTTCATCTTTGATGAGCCGACCACGGGCCTGCACTTCCGACATACGTACGCTGCTGGGCTCGCTGGAGGCACTGGTCGACCAGGGGCACTCGGTGATCGTGGTCGAGCACAACCCTCGAGTCATCAAGGCCGCGAGACTGGGTCATTGACCTCGGCGAGGGGTAGTGGTGGCTACATCGTGGCCGAGGTACACCCGGAGGAGCTGGCCGCGGCCCGGCTCGGCTGCAGGCGCTACCTCCGTCCGCTGCTGGAAGGCGGCGGGCCGAGTGCCGAAGGCTCGCTAAGAGGCTCTGCCCTGTCCTCCGGGCGAGGCACTCACCCGCTGTGTAGCTATCAAGACACACTAAGCTATGAGGGGCGTCCGCGCTGAGCTCCAGCGTGTGCGCGCGCTATGCAGCTATCTTCGTGTCGATAGAGTGGGGTGAGTATTCTTGCAGCCCTTCGTCCGACATCTTATATCCCTTAGCTTTCCGTCCCTAGGCTCGGGCACGCCGTGCCCTTAAGCTCGAAGCTGCCTCCTCCTTGCGCTTGGCATCGCTTCTTATCCTCGGCAAAGCTCCCTCCGCTCGCTGGCGCTGTCTCCGTGAGGCTGCTGCCCACTAGCTCCGCTTTACCTTGCTCTCGGCCTGCCGAGCCTCCCCAGGTGCGCTGCTACACCTGTAGCTAGCTAGCTATATATAGAGTAGAAGAAAGGGCCCTTTCTTGACCTTGGCTAATATGTGTGTACCTACTTGGCAGGGAGCTGTGTTGGGACGATTACGCCTCGCCAATAATGGTGCTTCCTATACCTAATTGAGTTATCTTTTGCAGAGGCAAGGCACTGCCCTAGCGCCCTGAAGCTACTGCTTAGGGAGTACCACGGAGCCCACTGCCTCGGCTCTATAAGCGCCTGCCGACAAGGTCATAAAACTAAGTAGAATCAAACTAATGAAACTCTATGTCGTGGTTAATCAAATCCTCGATCGGCCGTAAGCTCGTGATGAGTATCTCAGGACTTGCGCTGATCCTGTTCCTGACCTTCCACATCGATTGAACCTCGTAGCTCTCTTCAGCGGGGAGGAGCTGTAACGCGTGATGTAGATTCCTCGGAGCTAACTGGTACGCGCTGGTAGCCTCAATGGGGCTGGCCGTACTCTTCGTCGTGCACATCGTCTGTGCCTTCATCCTGACGCTGCAGAACCTCAGGGCACGCGGCGGCGGCTCCGCTACGCCGTCATCGACAAGCCTAAGGGCGTCGAGTGGGCCTCGCAGGAACACTGATGGTACTCGGTGTCGTCGTCGTCCTCGGGCTCCTGCTGCACCTCTTCAACTACCAGGCGAAGATGCAGCTGGCAAACTCCTCGGGCAGCATGACCTCGGGATCGCGGGTGTCAGGCGGGCCTGCGTGCTGGCCTTATCCGCTATACCTTCTCTAAAATCCCATCTTCGTAGTCCTCTACCTCGTATGGCTGGGTGCTCTGTGGTTCCACCTCTCGCATGGCTTCTGGAGCTCGCTGCACACCATCGGCTTTCGATAGCAAGATCTGGTTCGAGCGCCTGCGTTGCATCTCCAATGTCTACGACGATCGTCGTCCTCGGCTTCGCAGTCGTGGTCGTATGGTACTACCTGCAGAGTCTCTGCGGTGGGGTCTGCCCCTTCTAATGCCTGTAGTTATCCACTCCAGTACCTATATATAGCATATGTCTAAGATAGATTCCAAGATCCCTGCCGGCCCATTAGCTGACAAGTGGACTAATTATAAAGACCATCAGAAGCTTGTCAATCCCGCCAACAAGCGCCGCCTCGACATCATCGTCGTCGGTACCGGGCTCGCTGGGGCATCGGCTGCCGCATCGCTGGCAGAGATGGGCTTCAACGTGCTGAACTTCTGCATCCAGGACTCGCCTCGTCGTGCGCACTCCATCGCTGCACGGGGATCAACGCTGCTAAGAACTATCAGAATGACGGGGACTCGGTCTACCGCCTCTTCTACGATACGATCAAGGGGGGGGACTACCGTGCTCGTGAGGCCAACGTCTACCGCCTGGCAGAGGTCGCCAATAATATCATCGACCAGTGCGTAGCATAGGGTGTACCCTTCGCTCGTGAGTACGGCGGTCTCCTGGATAACCGTTCCTTCGGGGGCGCTCAGGTATCGCGTACCTTCTATGCGCGCGGTCAGACGGGGCAGCAGCTGCTGCTCGGCGCTTACTCCGCCCTTAGCCGTCAGGTCGGCAAGGGCTCAGTCAAGCTCTACACGCGCCACGAGATGCTCGACGTCGTCATCATCGACGGACGTGCCCGAGGGATCATCGCCCGCAACCTCGTGACGGGTGGATCAGGCGCTTCGCAGCCCACGCCGTCGTCATCGGTACGGGCGGCTGCGGTAACGCCTTCTTCCTCTCGACGAACGCTATGGCCTCCAATGGCTCCGGCTGCCTGGCAGTGCTACAAGAAGGGCGCCTACTTCGCGAACCCCTGTATGGCTCAGATCCACCCGACCTGTATCCCCGTACGCGGCGAGTTCCAGTCAAGCTGACGCTGATGTCCGAGTCGCTGCGTAACGACGGTCGCATCTGGGTGCCCAAGAACCTCGAGGATGCCAAGAAGCTGCAGGCAGGTACGCTCCGCCCCACCGAGATCAAGAGAGGATCGTGACTACTACCTCGAGCGCCGCTACCCCGCCTTCAGGAACCTCGTGCCTCGTGACGTGGCGAGCCGCGCGGCCAAGGGCGCTGCGACGCTCGGCTGTAGAATTGAACAACACCGGCCCTATGCCGTCTTCCTCGACTTCTCCTCCGCCATCCAGCGCCTAGGTAAGGACGTCGTAGAGGCCCGCTATGGTAACCTCTTCCAGATGTACGAGAAGATCCCAACGACAATCCCTACGAGACGCCGATGATGATCTCCCTGCCATCCACTACACCATGGGCGGTATCTGGGTCGACTACGAGCTGATGACCTCCGTGCCCGGGCTCTTCGCTATCGGGGAGGCCAACTTCTCTGACCACGGTGCTAACCGCCTCGGGGCTTCGGCACTGATGCAGGGTTTGGCTGACGGCTACTTCGTCCTGCCGTACACGATCAGAACTATCTGGCCGACCAGATCCAGGTTCCCCGCTTCAGCACGGATCGTCCAGAGTTCGACGAGGCAGAGAAGGGCATCCAGGACCGCATCGCTCGCCTGATGAGCATCAAGGGCTCGCAGTCTGTCGACAGCCTGCACAAGAAGCTCGGCCACATCATGTGGGACTTCGTCGGCATGGGTCGTGAGCGCGAAGGCCTAGAGAGGCAATCGTAGCGCTCAAAGGGCTGAAGAAGAGTTCTGGGCGACGTGCGCATCGGTAAAGGCTGATGACCTCAACGTCGAGCTGGAGAGGCACTGCGACTGGCTGACTTCATCGAGATCGGCGAGACTGATGGCTCGCGACGCTCACGACCGTGAGGAGAGCTGCGGTGGTCACTTCCGTCTCGAGCACCAGACGCCTGAGGGGCGAGGCACTGCGTCACGATGACCAGTTCGCCTACGTCTCCTGCTGGGAATACCAGGGCGAGGATCAGGATCCCGTCCTCCTCAAGGGAACCTCTGGACTACGAGTTCGTCGTCCGTCAGCAGCGTAACTACATAGAACTAACCCCAAGCCACTCAATCAGTACAATGGACAGAATATCAATATCAAGGTAAGGTCTGGCGCCAGCGCGGTCCCGAGGCAAAGGGTGCGTTCGGGGATGTATGACCTCAGGAATATATCCCAGGGCAGCTCGTTCCTAGAGATGCTCGACATCCTCAACAAACAGCTGGTACGCGAGGGCAAGAGCCCGTCGTCTTCGACCACGGCTGCCGTGAAGGATCTGCGGTATGTGCTCGCTCTACATCAATGGGCATCCTCACGGACCCGATGACAGTCACGACCTGTCAGCTGCATATGCGTCGCTTCAACGAAGGCGACGATCACCATCGAGCCTTGGCGCTCGGCGGGCTTCCCATCATCCGCGACCTTATGGTGAGACCGCTCGGCCTACGACAAGATCATCGGGCGGGGGGCTTCGTGTCGGTCAATACGGGTGGTGTGCCTGGCGTAACGCGATCGCCATCCCCAAGGCGGACGCTGATATGGCTATGGACGCTGCTGCTGCATCGGCTGTGGTGCCGTGCTGCGGCATGTATGAACGGCTCGGCTATGCTCTTCGTCTCGGCGAAGGTCAGCCAGCTCGCGCTCCTGCCTCAGGGGCGTGTCGAGGCTACTCGCCGTGCTAAGGCGATGGTCGCGAGATGGACGAACTGGGCTTCGGGGCTGTACCAACACGCGTGCCTGCGAGGTGCAAGTGCCCAGAACATCTCTATCTCGAATATCGCGCGCCTCAACCGCGAGTTCCTCTCCGCTAAGTTCAAGGACTAGTCCGACGTAGCACGCGCCGCCTGTGCGGCTAATGCTGCCTCAATATCAGCCGCGCCGCCGACCATCTTCCGATGGCTGCGGGCGCGGTTCTGCGCCTCGAGGCGAGCTCGCTCCTCGAGAGCTTCGTTGTAGTGGGGCAGTGGAAAGGGTGGGAGAGGAGGTGGTGAGCGTGGAGGCCAGGTATGGCGCTGCACCTTCAGGGCTGGGCGCTCTTCGGGTATAAAGCTGCGGCTGCTACCGCCCGAGGCTGGGTGTGTTTGTGGGCTAAGGCTGGGCTTAGTCTTTGTACTAAGGCTAGGGGAGCAGGGATGGCAGTAGCCTTGGTCGTCACGAAATGAGAGCCTCAGCTCGCTCGCAGCTGGGGATGCTGCTTCGTGAAAGGGGCGGATGGTAGGCGGGTGCAAGTTGGCCTTCGCGCTGAATTAAGAGTGTCCAGGAGTGGGGGATAGAGGGGGCTGGAGGAGGGGAGCGTGCTGAGGGCGGGAGATGAGAGGCGTAGGCGAGGGCTCGGTGCCTGATTCTTCACAGCGGATGGAGAGGAGGTAGGGAGCTGCCTGCGGGGAGGCCGAGGCGGTCGAAGAAGCTCCTCGGCTCGCTGCAGAGGACCTCCAGCCAAGCATGGCTTCGCTGCTCTCCCTGATGGATGGTCTGCCCCGTGAGCTCGTAGACGATCCAGCTACAGTGGGCCGCGGGTGCTGCTCCAGCCAGCTGCGGAGCGCCCACGGACTACGCTCCTCCGTCTCGACCTCTGGTTCGCCCCGACCTCCCGTGCTGGGAGGCTTGGGCTGCTGCTGACGCTGGAGGCTGACGCTGTGGGTAGCCCAGGGCTGGCGTAGCCTGCTGCGGCCAGCGCGGGGAGCCACTGCGCGCACTCCCCAAGGGGGCGCTGAGGTCGACACGCTCCCAAGCGACATCATGCTGACTTTTGAGCCCTCGCGGGAGGCTGCTGCTGTCGTAGACGAACTTATCCACCGAGCTCCTCGCCTTCCTTGATCAGCGCAACGACGCCCTGACTATTGACCAGGCGCGGCAGGGCAAGACGAAGGACGGTCGGCAGCGAGGCGCGAGTGGCGCTCGGTGAGGCGCTGGGGCTCGGCGCAGAGGACGATGTAGCTGTGTGGCGAGCTCGACGTCAGGGAGGCGGACGCCCTGGACGCGTGTCTCCTCCTTGCCGACGGCGAGTAAAGTAGTCGAGGGGGCAGGGCTGGTCACTGGGTTGTAGAGGCTCGACGATACTCGGCGCTCGCGGGGCTGGGTGCGGCCATCACTTCGCTAGTGGGGATGTGCTAGGGCAGGGATTGGGGGAGGGGCGAGCCCTAAGATTAGAAAGAGCTTGCGGGTGTGCATGCTGTTGGTCATGTGATATAAGGTAAAGCAGTAGGTCAGAGGTAGGTCAGAGCAAGCTACGCGCGGGGAGCAAGCTCACGAGGATATCCCTCAGCCGCCTGATGGATGTCCCTGACGCGCGTGAAGGACGTCCCTCAGCCTCGTGACTGATATCCCTCAGAGGCGCCCCCTTATGCTTGTGTCTTGCTGGGGAGAGGGACTCCCTTCGCCTAGATCAAGGCAAGGGAGGTGCTGAGGGAGGTGTGAGCGGTCAGCTTGGGAGCTGCTCAGAGCTCGGGGTGAGGCATCCTAGGGAGGCTGGAGGAGCAAGGCGCGGCGGCCTTAGTCCTCCTTGGTCGGGGCGTCCTCGGGTGCGGCGGACTTGGGCGGACTCGAGGCTCGGGGGTGCGCGGCGTAGAGCTTGCGCAGCTGCTCGAAGGAGGTATGCGTATAGCGCACGGTGGTGGAGACGGAGTTGTGCCCCATCAGTTCGCGCAGCAGCGTGAGGTCGCCCCCAGCGTTGAGCATGTCGGTGGCGAAGGAGTGGCGCAGGGCGTGGGCTCCGCGACGGGTGAGCTTCGGCACCTCGCCCAGGGCGGCGTGCACCACGCGGTGAGATGGCGCCGTCGGAGGGGGCATGCCTCGCGAGGGAGAGGAGGAAGTGCGGGCTGTGTCCGAAGATCTGGGTGCGTTCGCGTCGCCAGTGCTCGATGGCCTCCGCGAGGCTGCTCGCCGAAGGGACGATGCGCTCGCGGCGCCTTCCCAAGTACCTTGAGCTGCGACGCTGTCGGTGTCGACATCGCTGTCGGCGAGGCCTGCCAGTTCGCTGCGTGGCACGCGCCTCGTAGAGCATCGCCAGGATCAGGCGGTCGCGTACGGCCTGCCAGTCCTCGGCCTGCTCCTGAGGCTCGTCGATGGGCGGTTGGGTTCCTCGGTGAGGACGTAGACGGGGAGGGCTTGTCGGCCTTCGGGGGGCGGAGCTGCTGGATGGGGCTTCGGCGTGTGATGCCGAGCTTGAGCAGGTAGCGGTGAAGCTCTTCACCGAGGAGATGTACTTGCCCACGGAGGAGGCTGACCCCTGCATCGAGGCTGGAGGAGACAGCCGCGCACCAGGTCGAGGTCGCCCTCGCTCGGGGTGAAGGGCTCGGAAGGCACTCCTCGGCATGGCGGTAGCGCTCCAGGTCACGGCTGTAGCTGGACACCGTCCTGGGGAGCGTCAGCTCGTAGCGCAGGTAGTCCTCGAAGCGCTGGAAGAGATCGGGCTCGGTACTCATCGGAGGGGTCGGGGAAAAGGGTAGGCGAGGGACGAAGGGCGGCCAAGGCAGGGCGCTTCGTCCAAGCCTAAGCCTTCGCGCAGCTAGGGGGCTACGTGGTGAAGCTCCAGCTGCCGTCCTCCTGCAGCTCGTAGACGAAGCGGTCGTGCAGGCGGCTGTCGCGTCCCTGCCACAGTTCGATGCGGTGCGGTGTCACGGCGTAGCCGCCCCAGCTGTCGGGACGCGGTACCTCGCGGCCGACGAACTTGAGGCTCTCGGCAGCAAAGCGCATCATGATCCACTCGCGCGAGGGGATGGGCTGGCTCTGTGGGGAGATGCGCGCGCCGATACGGCTCTTGTAGGGGCGCATCGCGAAGTAAGCGTCGCTCTCGGCGGCAGGGAGCCGCTCGATCGTGCCCTCGATGTGGATCTGACGCTCTAGCTCGTGCCAGAGGAAGGTCAGCGCCACGCGTGGGTTGGCGGCGATCTGGCGCCTTGCGGCCTCGTAGCCGGTGTAGAAGACGAAGCGTCCGCCGAGGACTTCCTTCAGCAGGACGGTGCGTATGCTGGGCTGGCCCTCGGGGCTCGCCGTACCCACGAGCATGGCCGTAGGCTCGTAGACGCGGCTCTCTATGGCCTCGCGGAGCCAGCGCTCTGACCATGGGGAGGCTCGGCGGGTAGCTCGCTGCGACTCAGGCTGCGGCTGGAATACTCGCGTCGGATATGCTCGAGGTGAAGATCTTCGTTCATGTCTGTTGTTGGTCTAGGTAGGGGAGAAAGCAAGCAGGGGATAGCACCGAGCGCTCGGTGCTATCCCCTGCCTATGCTGCTGTCTATTAGATGAAGGTCGCGAACTCCTCCATCGAGTTGCGCACCTTCTTCATCTGCCCCAGCCAGTCACGCTCCGGGATCGGCGTAGCCGAGGTAGAGGAGGCAGACGCTGCGTAGGCCGCTTGGAGGGCAGGTCAGGCAGCTCATCGACGAGCTTGGGGTCGAAGCCGCCGATGGGCGGCTGCTGTCGACGCGGAGCTCGGCGGCCTGTTAGCGCCATCCCCAGGGCGATGTAGGCTTGGTTCGCTGCGTGCTGGTACTGTGCCTCCTTGTCCATCTTGCCGAAGTTCTCCTTGAGCATATCGGTGTAGCGCTTGAAGCGTCCGCGCACCAGCCCGCGCTCGTCGGTGGTGAGGTCATAGATGGCGTCGATGCGCTCGGGCGTGGCCTCGTCCCAGGCGGCGAAGACGATGACGTGAGCACTCGCGCATGCAGTCGGGGTTGAGGGCCCCTGCGACCATCTTCTCCCTTGAGGTCCTGGTCGCCGACGACGATGAGGCGGAACTGCTGCAGCCCCGAGGAGGTGGGTGCGAGGCGTGCGGCTTCGACGATCTTCATCAGATCCTCCTGGGAGAGCTTCTTCGTGGGGTCGTATGCCTTGACGGCGTGCCGCCAGTGTAGGTCTTCGATAAGTGACATAGTCTGCTGTATTTAATGATGGATGATGCAGTCAGGTGAGCCCGCAGCTGAGGGCGGGCTAGGGATGCTGAGTGGTCCTGCTCGACCAGTGGTCGATGAAGGCCTTGTTCACCAGGTGGGAGCCGCCGGGGGTCGGGTAGTCGCCGCTGAGTACCAGTCGCGCCGTGGTGGTCGGGATGGCTCATGCAGCCCCTCGAGGGCTCTGGAAGATTAGCTCGACCTCGGCGCGAGTGTCCTCGGGGCGCAGGAGCTCACCATCTTGGCCGAGATCTCCTCGGGACTGAAGGGGGCGTAGATCGCCTTGACGACGTTCTCTACCTCCTCCGTCTCGGGGAGCTGGCGCAGCTCGAGGCGCGCTGATACTGCTGCTCGATGGGGGCCTCCATACCGCGCTCCTTGATCAGGGCGATGGCGGCGCGAAAGGCGATGAACTCCCTCATCTTGCTCATGTCGATGCCGTAATAGTCCGGGTAGCGTACCTGCGGGCAGCTGGAGACGATAACAATTCGCGCGGGAGAGGCGGTCGGGGATGCCGATGATGCTTTGGCGTAGGGTCGTCCCACGGACGATGCTGTCGTCGATGACCACGAGGCTGTCAAGGCTCAGGGCGTACGGTGCCGTAGGTGATGTGCGTAGACGGGCGGCGAGCTCATTGCGGCTCTTGCCCCTCGGAGATGAAGGTCGGAGCTTGATGTCACTGATGGCGACCTTCTCGCTGCGGATGCTCAGGGCTAGGATCTGACGTAGCTCCTCGGTGCTCAGCTGACGGCCTGACTGTAGCAGGCGTAGCTTCTCCTCGTTGAGGTGGGCGTTGAGTCCTCAAGCATGCCGTATTGAGGCGACTTCGGCGGTGTTGGGGATGAAGGAGAAGACGGCGTGCTCGAGGTCGCCTCCTAGGGCGCGGAGGATGGCGGGCGTGAGCAGGCGGCCGAGGGCCTTACGCTCCTGATAGATGTCCTTGTCACTGCCGCGGGAGAAGTAGATGCGCTCGAAGGAGCAAGCCGCTGCTGGCGTGGGGCGACGATCTGCTCGAGACGTACCTCGGCTGGCGATTCACGGGAGCGCCTGCGGGCAGTAGCTCCTGGACCTGTTCGCTGGCGATATTCATCACCGTCTGGATGACGGGGCGCTCGGACGCTAGCACGACGATCTCCTCATCTATATAGTAGAAGGCGGGACGTATCCCCCAGGGGTCGCGCATGGCATAGCTCTCGCCGCTGCCCGTCTGGCCGCACATGACGAAGCCACCATCCCACAGCGGGGCGCACTGGCGCAGGACGTTCGCCATGTCGATACGCTCTTCGATGTAGTGGGTGATGTCCATGCCCTCGAGGCCGAAGGTACGGCTCTGGACGAAGAGACGCTCTACCTCGCGGTCGAGGCGGTGCCCGATCTGCTCCAGCAGGATGTGCATGTCGGAGACGTGACGTGGGTGCTGGCCTGCGGAGGTGATGGTGTCAAAGATCTGTGAGACGTTGGTGAGGTTGAAGTTACCGCAGATCGTCAAGCACTTGGCCCGCCAGTTATTGCGGCGGATCATGGGATGGACGAAGGTCAGGCCGCTCTTGCCCGTGGTGCTGTAGCGCAGGTGTCCCATCATGCAGTTGCCCGCATAGGGGAGGCACTCCTCGGCGTAGACGGGGTCGGTGAGCTGCTCGCGGGGAACGGCTCCGAGCGTGCTGTGCACGGTGTCGAAGATCTCCTGAATGGCTCCTGTGCCTCGGCGCGCTCACGGAAGGGTACTCTCACCGGGCTGGGTGCCGAGCTTGACCACAACGAGGCCCTGCACCTCCTGCCTCGGTGTGCTGCTTCTCCATCAGGAGATACAGCTTGTTGAGTCCGTACATCCAGGTGCCGTACTTCTCCTGATAGTAGGAGAGGGGCTTGCGAAGGCGTATCATGGCTACGCCACATTCATGCTTGAGCGGTTCCATCGTCGGTCTGTCCTTTGACGCTTGTCTCTTAGTGTTTAGGTCAGCAAGCGGCAGCTGCTCGCCCTCGGTAGGGCTGGAGTAGCGTGCCGCTTGCTGTCATTGGGCTTATCTAGGGATTGAGGTGTCTGTCTTGTCCTTGAGGGGGGCTAGCGCTTGCGCTGTGCCTTGCGCTGCTGCTCCTGCTGTAGGCGCTGTGCCTCCTCGAGGCGCTGCATCCACTTGCTCTTCTTGCGGGGCTTCTTCTTGTTCTCCTCCAGCTGTGCTGGGAGCTTGTCCTCGTTGAGCGTCCAGCGGGAAGGCGAAGTACTGCGCGATGGTGATGAGCGTGGAGATGAAGTAGTAGTAGCTCAGCGCCGAGGCGTTCTGGTTGAACATGAAGAAGAACATGATGCTCATGATGTAGGGCATCATCTGCATCCCGGCCATACCCTCACCCGAGGTCGGGGACTGCGTCATCGTATGGCGAGTATAGACGACGTTGGTCACGGTCATCAGCAGACAGAAGAGGCTGAGGTGGTTGCCGAGGAAGGAGGAGATGATGGGGATGTTGGCATTCCACGATACGATGGCGTCGTAGGTGGAGAGGTCATCCGCCCAGAGGAAGCCCCTGGCTGCGCAGCAGGATGGATGTAGGGAAGTACATATAGAGCGCGATGAGGAAGGGCATCTGTAGCAGCATCGGCAGGCAGCCACTCATGGGGCTAGCTCCGGCCGAGCGATAGAGGTTCATCGTCTCCGTCTGGCGCTTCATCATCGCCTCCCGCTCCTTGCCGGGGTGCATCGGGCATTGATGGCCTCGATCTGTGGGCGTGGGACGCGCATCTTGGCCTGCGAGAGGTAGCTCTGTTGGTGAAGGCCAGAGGAGCAGCTTGATGGCGAGCGTCATCAGGAAGATGATGAGCCCCCAGTTCGACAGGTAGCGGGAGAGGAAGGTCACCAGCGGGATGATCATGTACTGATTGATCCAGCGGAAGAGGCTGATCCCGAGGTAGACGAGGTGATCCAGCCTGAGTCCTCACCCTCGACGGCACCCGCATCATAGCCTTTGAGGAGCTCGTAGTCGTTGGGGCCGAAGAAGAAGGTCAGCGGCGCCGTAGGCTCAGCGCTGCGGAGGCTGAAGGGGATGGAGGTCTGGAGCTGTGCGCGGCGTACGTAGCCTGAGCCCTCGGCCTGAGCCTGTGAGGGTCAGCTGGTTGCCCTCGAGGCCGCCCTGCTGCTGGATGAGCACGCTGCTGAAGCACTTGTCCTGAAGGCTACCCACCGCAGGCGCTGCTGTACCTCCTGGTGCTCCTCGCTGCTGGTCTCTAGGCGCTCTACATCTCCCTTAGGGAAGTGATAGTAGATACCGCTGTACTGACCCTCGAACTTCCACGACTGCTCCTGCTGGGGCATACGCTGCGACCACTCGAGCTCCTGCATCGTCATGTTGGCAGGCAGGAGGTGATGGAGGTCCTTGCCCTCGAGGCGCAGCGAGAGGCGATAGTCGTCCTTAGCTAGCGTATAGATGTAGTCAAGGTAGGCGGTCGAGGTCGATGCGCATCGCAGCACGGCGCTGCTGTCGCTGTGGCTGACGAGCTCGAAGGAGGCGTCGGCCGTGTTGACGATCGTATTCGACAGCGTGCGCAGGGGGAGGTTGAGGCGCGCGTCGCCCTTGCGGAAGAGCTGCACGGGCTTCTTGGCTTGGTCCTTATACTTGGCTAGCGTAGCCTCTACGGGTGCGGCTCCCTTGGTGGAGAGCTTGACCGAGAGAGGGCATTGCGTAGCTCTACGAGCTGCTCAGGCTGGGGCGTGAGGTAGGGGCGTACGCTCGTGCTGTCTGCACTCGTCGTAGCGAGGGCCTGCTGCTGGTGGGCGGCGGGCTGCGCGGGCTTCTTGGCCGCGGCCTGCTCGCTGCGCTGGCGCTCGGCGATCTGCTCCGGCGTGGGCTGCTGGAGCCAGGTGAAGCCGATGAGGACAAGCCCGATGAGGAGGGCTCCGATCAGTGTATTTCTATCCATTAATCTAACTAAGGCCTGCAGCCACCGCCCCGACGATCGAGGGGCGGCGTGCTGTAGCACTAATACTATCTAAAGCCGTTTGTCGGCTTCTTTGTTCGCGTCCCTAGCCCTAAGACCTCCGTGTGGTAGTCGATGGCTGCGCGGACGAAAGCTCATGAAGAGGGGACTGGGGTGCAGCACCGTGCTGCTGCTACTCGGGTGGTACTGTACGCCGACGTACCAGCGATGCTCGGGGAGCTCGACCGTCTCGACGAGCCCCGTGTCGGGGTTCTCCCCAGCGCAGAGCATGCCCGCACGCCTCGAAGTCCTCGCGGCACTGGCTGTTGAACTCGAAGCGGTGACGGTGGCGCTCACGGACGAACTCCTACCGTAGGCCGCAGCGATCTTGGAGCCAGGGCGCAGGACGCAGTCGTAGCCGCCGAGGCGCATAGAGCCGCCGAGCTCGGAGACCGTCTTCTGCTCCTCCATCAGGTCGACGACCTTGTGCGTGGAGGAGGGGTCGATCTCCGTGGTGTGGGCATCGGCCCAGCCGAGTACGTTGCGGGCGTACTCGACGACCATGCACTGCATCCCGAGGCAGATCCTGAGGGTGGGATATTATGCTCGCGCGTGTAGCGCAGAGCGACGAACTTGCCCTCCACGCCGCGCGCACCGAAGCCTGGGGCGATGACGACGCCGTCGAGGCCTCCAGCAGCTCGGCCACGTTCTCGGGCGTCACCTTCTCGCTGTGGATGGAGATGAGGCGGAGCTTGCGCCCGTTGTAGGGTCGCGGCCTGCAGCAGGAGTTCGTCGATGGACTTGTAGGCGTCCTGTAGCTCCACGTACTTACCTACCAGTCCGATGCGTACCTCCTCGGTGGCCTCCTCGCGCAGGGAGAGGAAGTGCTCTCAGGGCTTGAGCTCGGGCGTGGACTCCTCGGGGGTGATGCCGCACCCTTCAGTACGATCTCGTCGAGGTGCTGTGCCTGCAGGGCCAGTGGTACCGATAGATGGTGGGGACGTCGACGCTCTGCACGACGCTCTCGGGGGAGACGTTGCAGAAGAGGGCCACTTTGCGTAGGATGTCGCTGCCGAGACTGTGCTCGGTGCGTAGCACGAGGATGTCGGGCTGGATACCTACCTCCTGCAGCTGCTTGACGGAGTGCTGGGTGGGCTTGGTCTTGACCTCACCTGCAGCCGCGATGTAGGGCACGTAGGTCAGGTGCAGGCAGAGGCAGCTCTCGCCCCAGCTCCCACTTCAGCTGGCGTACGCCTCTCAGGAAGGGGAGGGACTCGATGTCGCCGACGGTGCCACCGATCTCGGTGATGACGAAGTCGTACTGCTTCTTGAGGCCGAGCAGCTTGACGTTGCGCTTGATCTCGTCGGTGATGTGGGGGATGACCTGTACGGTCTTGCCGAGGTAGTCGCCCTGGCGCTCCTTGCGGATGACGTTCTGGTGATGCGTCCCGTGGTGATGTTGTTGGCGCGCGAGGTGGCTACATCGAGGAAGCGCTCAGTAGTGCCCGAGGTCGAGGTCGGCCTCATGTCCATCGTCCGTGACGTAGCATCTCGCCGTGCTCGTAGGGGTTGAGCGTCCCGGGTCGATATTGATGTAGGGGTCAAACTTCTGTATCGTGACGCTGTAGCCACGTGCCTGGAGTAGCTTGCCCAGAGAGGCGGCTACGATCCCTTTACCCAGGGGAGGACGACGCCTCCCGTGACGAAGATGTACTTTGTTTCCACTGCCGTTATGCGCTATATATATACAATGAGTAGTCGCTTGGGCGGGCTGCGGGAGCCTTCGCTCACCCATCATCTACCCAAGATACGCCACAAAGATACATCATTGTCGTGAGTCCTAGCCCTCCGAGCGGCCTTTGCACGCCGTGCCTTCGTAGGCACTTCCCGTGCTCTGCCCTCGCCCGCACCGAGCTGAGGGATGAGCTGCTCCGATGCTCCGCCTGGGCTCGCAGCGCCGCGTGCCCCTAAGGGGGACGCGGTTTATTATATAAATATCTCGACGGATATGATATTATTTTTGGACCAAATGTTATATAACTTCTGCTCCGATATGATATAATATTCCTCGAGATATAATATTACTTTTCTCCCTCCCGCCTAGCTGTTAGCTCCGCTTCACACATGTCGCACCTCCTTCCCGCATAGCAGGCCTTAGGTGGCGCCGAGTGGCTAAGGGCTGCAGCTTGTCCTCTGGGAAGCTTGTTCACAGGAGCCTGAGGACTGCAGCCTGAATGAGCTCTTTGGGCAGGGAGGCTGTTTTTGTGGTGGTGCAAAAGTTTGATACGCGAAAGATGCTGCTTGTTAAAAATATTTATCGTAACTTCATGCCCTAGAGAGCGTGCTTACTAACTGACTTCATCCTTCACCGTGCTTTTACCAAAGCAACTGGCGCACGCCGTATGGAGTCCGTGGAAGCACTCTAAAAAAAGAAGATTACATTAGTCACTAAACAATCATTCAATGAAAGCAACAAGACCCCTACTATTGCTTGCTCTGTTGGCGGTATTTGGATCCTGCTCCAAGGCCACCGATGAGCCTGTAGCCCCAAGCCCTAGCTCCAGCGATCAGCCGCTCAAGATCGCCCTGAGCGGTGAGATCGAGATGCCCGAGGTCGATCCTCAGACGGCGCGCGACCTGATCCTGACGGAAGGGACAACCAGCTCTGGTAAGCGCATTATTAGTCCTTATTTCACCGATAGCCGCCTCCCTGCTATCCTCTGCATCTATGATGACTTCGGGGATGAGCCTCGCGTGTCTTCATCGATGTTACCCTGCTACGAGCAGCAATGGTAAGACGGTAAGTCGCTTCCGCTACTATGGTGCCCTTGATCAGGGGAAGTTTAAGGTCCGCGGTGCGAACCAACAGTTCAAGTCTGGTGATAAGGTCTCCTACAAGCAAGATCCAACTAACTCTGGAGTCTACGTAGGCCTCTTCGTCGGTCTTGACCCTAATGGCGGTGAAGATACCTCCCTTAATATCGGTGAGGGTAGCATAAGCTATACCCACGGTGGCTGGGAAACCAAGCTCGGTCAAGCTGTAGACTATACGTCTGTCGGGCCTAACCGCAGTGCTACCCGCATCATCTTCGGTACGACGAGCGAGCGTAAGGGTACCGAAACTGTCGAGATTGCTGGAGAAAAGGTCACCCGTGTTCTCTATGAGCATCATCCTCTGAAGTTCGCTTTCGACAAGACCATCTTCGACAAGGCTCCTGATGCCCGTCATCCTAACCCTGACACCCGCGATAATGTCCTCACGGTAAATGACCTCAAGCTCACTATGCGCGGAGCCCTCCTCGAGGTCGAGGTAGAGAACTGGGGTACGGCTGGCGTCAATGTCGGTGGTGTACGTGTCGGCACATTCGGCGGTGGTAAGGTTGAGTTCTCTGCCCCTACCGCGAAGAAGATCACACGTAAGAATCAGTACGGCCAGACGAATACCTTCTGGGAAGTAGATACGCCTCCCATGGTGACTCCCGCCACCACTACGGGGAAGTACGATATCAAGTTCTACGAATCTGTCCGTCTAGAGGGTAAGGATCCCAGAGGGGGAATGTCGCTTTATGAAGAAGATCGTCTCACCTGCCCTTCGTCAACACCGTAACGGGCCGCAAGCAGATCCCAGGTACCCTCGAGATCTTCTACAACCAGACGACGGGTTCTACCGAGCAGAAGACGGTAAGTGCAGCTGTCCGTGCGCTGAAGAATCAGGGGATCCTTGTCTCGAAGAAGTTCATGATTAACTAGTAATGAAGATACACGCAAGAGATATGAAGAAGCAAGTCTATACGCAGCCCGGAGATCGAGCTCCTCAAGCTCCAGGGTGAGCCTAGTCTTCTCGTGGACTTCTCCGTCGGAGGCAGCCTTGACGATATCGAGGATGCAGGGAATGGGATGATAACACCCTACGCTCCAGGCCAAGGCTGGTAGTCCCTCCACCCGAAGAAAGAAGAGCGCGGGGCGCTACCTCCATCTGGGGGTAGCGTCCCGCCTGCTTTTAGGGAGCTGCGCACTTCAGTCCTTACCCTTGTCCTCCTGCGGGACGCCCTCGCCTGCTCTACCCTGCTGCGGGGCGCGAACTATCTAGGGTGGCGGGCTGTTCTACCCACAGCCAGTAGCTCACCCTAAGACAAATAGAATATGGCAACAGTAACGTTCAAGAATCAGCTCACCGTCACCCTCAACGGTCAGCTCCCCGCCGTGGGCAGCCTCGCCCCTAACTCGCCGCTACCCAGGCCGACCTCAGCGATGTCCACCTCGAGGACTGGCGTGGTCAGCGCGTGGTGCTCAACATCTTCCCCAGCGTCGATACGGGCGTCTGCGCTGCTAGCGTACGCCGCTTCAACGCCGAGGCCGCCACGCTGGAGAACACCGCCGTCCTCTGCATCTCCAGGACCTGCCCTTTCGCCCTCAAGCGCTTCTGCGGTGCTGAAGGCCTCAGACAAGGTCGTGCCCCTCTCCACCTTCCCGCTGCAACTGCTTCACCGACGGCTATGGCCTGCTGCAGACGGATGGCCCTGTTGCGCGGTTCTGCTGACGCGTGCCGTCGTCGTCATCGACACCGATGGCAAGGTCCTCTATACGGAGCTCGTCCCCGAGATCACCGAGGAGCCCAACTCATGAGGCTGCGCTGGCTGTACTGAAGTAGTAAGCTCGCCCTCTGTGCGCTCTATGAGGTTACGGGCGGCACCACGATCGTGGTGCCGCCCCTTGGCCTTTTGCTCACTTGGCTAGGCGGGTGTGCTTAGCTTGTCGTGCCAGGTGGGCGCCTTAGCCCTCGGCTGCTAGAAGAGGTATTGCAGGCCGAGGAGTGCCGTGAGGGGCCGCTGGCGGTAGCCATACCACTGGGTAGCGCCCGTCAGGAGCTGGGCACGGAGCTCGGCTGTCAGAGAGAGGCGCGAGGAGACGCGGTAGACGGCCCTCGCCATGCAGGACGTGTGAGGGGCTTGAGCCGTACCACCTGCCCCGCGAGGTCGTAGCTGCTCGTGGCGGTAGCGAACTCATAGCCTGCACGCAGCTGGGTGCGGGGGATGCTCTGCAGCTCGAGGAGCGCGGAGAGCGTCCACTCGGGGCGTCCCGTCAAGAGGTCGCTCGCCTGCTGGTAGTCCTTACGCTCGGCAGCCAGCGAGGCAGTGAAGAGCCCTTCGTGGCGGTAGCTCAGTGCCGCCCCGATCGAGAGGGCTTGATGGCCCGCATAATAGGGGGACGAAGCCCAGCGAGAGCGGAGCCGTGGCCCCTGAGGTAGGACGACGTTGACCATGGAGACCGGACGCCACTGTGCGGCGTGGCGGTGTGAGCTGTAGCCTACCCAGGCCTCAGCGCTGAAGCGATCCTGCAGCAACGTCTTGGCCGAGAGCTTGACCCAGCTGCGGCGCTCCAGTAGCTCAGGGTAGCTAGTGGGGCTGAGGTAGGGCATCTCGCGGCTGAGGAGCTGACCTCGGAGCTGAGCGTGGTGCTCGGCGTCGGACTCGAGGCGGAGGCTGAAGGCCGAGCCATAGCTGAGGCGGGCGTCGACCTTGGGGAAGAGGTAGAGCTGTGCCCCCGAGGGATCACTGCCGTTGGTGAGGCGTAGGCCCCCACGCAGGTCCCAGCGCCAGTCGCCCGAGAGGTCGCCGTAGGAGATGTAGGGGGCGACGCTGAGGCTAGAGCGCGAGGCATCGGGCAGCGCCTGCTGCTGGCTCAGCTGCTGGTAGCTGGGACGGTAGTAGCTGAGCGCCCCATAGATGCCGAGGCGCGCCGTGCTGGAGAGTCTGTGGGAGAGCTGCAGGGAGAGGCGTGGGGCGAGTTCGCTGGCCTCGTAGCTATAGCTCTGCACGAGGGCCTCGGTGTACTTCGTCGAGGCGTAGTCGAGGCTGAAGCCCAGGTCATAGAGCCAGTCCTCAGAGGCGATCTCGGGAGTGGCAAGGCGTGCGCTTAGGCGGGAAGTGCTGCGTGGCCTGCTGGGGATCCTCAATAGTGGCCTGCGAGCCGAGAGGGCTCTGCGCGGGAGCAGTCTTCTGCTCGTAGGTAGCGCGTCCGTAGTAGTTGGTCTTGTAGCGGCCGAGCTCGGCTCCGAGCTCGAGGCTAGGCAGGTCGAAGCGGTGGAGGTAGCGGGCGCCGAGCAGCCACTGCTGCTGGCGGGCTGTCCCCTGACCAGCGAGGACGTCGTAGCCGAGGCGTGCCTGCGTCCAGTCGAAGCGCCCGAGGAGGTCCAGCTCATCGCGCTCCTGGGCGAGGATGCGGTAGCCCGCCCCGGAGGCGTGAGGGTAGTGCTGACCCCGCCGCGGGCGGTGAGGTAGCCGCGCTGCTCGGAGCGGGCGAAGCCGCCCCTGCATTGGGGCGAGGGCGCGTAGTGGGCTCAGCAGAAGGTTAGCGCCGAGGCCTCTGTCCTCATAGCTATAGCGGGGCTCGCTGACGCGGGGCGCAGGTAGGCTCAGCGAGAGGTCCCTGAGGCTGGCGCGTCGAGAGGGTCAGCCCTCCCTGCGTCATGACGGTGAGCTCGCGGCGCAGGGTGTCCGGCACGCTTTGGGGGCCTCCGTCTGTGCGCTCAGGGGAGGGCAGCGCTGCCGCCGAGGATTAGGGCTAGGGGAGGATATGCTGCTTCTTCATACTCATCATACTTATTTGTAGCTAGCGAGGCGCTCGGAGATCATCCGCTGGATGTCCTCCCTCGCTGCCCTTATAGTTGTCACGCAGGCTCTCTACGTACCGCTTGGCCAGGTAGGTCTCACCCGTACGCTGGTAGCAGTCCGCCAGGAGCAGGAAGGCGCGGGCGAGCCAGTACTGCTGGGTGGTGCCTGCAGCGATGAAGCTGTCGAGGCTCTTGCGGGCCTCGGCGGGCTTGCCCTGAGCGCAGGAGGAGGTCGGCATGGCGCACGATGCCCTCAGCACCCTCGGGGCTGTCGCCCTGCTTGAGGAGCGCCTCGTAGGTCTTCAGTGCCTGGCCGGTGGCGCCGCTAGCTTCTTCGCTCTTCCCCTTGATGAGGATGAGGGCGCTGCGTGCGCTCGTGCCGAGGTCACTGCGCTTCAGCAGCTCACTCGTCACCGCAAGGCTGCGCTTGTAGTCCTTTGCCCTCGTGGGCTGAGGCGGCGAGCTGGACGCCGTAGCGGATCTTCTGCGGAGCCTCGAGGCCTTCCCAGAGCGTAGAGCTTGGACCAAGAGGTGGTGCTGGCGGCGAGCTTGCCCTCAGCCTTCTGCAGCCGTGCTAGTGCCTCGAGGGCGGGGATGCGGAGGTCAAGCGAGCGAGCGGGCTCGGCGAGCTTGGTGTAGAGGGCCGTGGCCTCGGTGCTGCGCTGCGTCTCCTCGTAGTGGCGGGCTAGCAGCAGCTCGGCCTTGCCTGCGTCGCGGCTCTTGGGGTAGGCACGGACGTAGTTCTCTAGTGCCGAGACGGTGCCCTCCCTTATCCTTCTTGTACTTGCTCTCGAGGGAGAGGTACTGCAGGTGGGCGCCTCCTCCTCGGAGGGGCTCAGCTGCTTGCCGAGGGTAGCGGCATAGGCGCTGTACTCGTCTACGCGGTCTAGGTCGATGTAGATGTTCTTGAGGTCGGAGAGGGCCGAGCGTGCCTCCTCGCTGTCGGGATAGCGTGCGATGAGGTCCTTGTAGGCCTTGATAGCCTCCTCGTGGCGGCCTGCGTTGTAGGAGACCATCCTGAGCTCGAGGGCACCGAGGCGGGCATAGCTGCTCTCGGGGTAGCGCTGGATGAGCTGGGAGAAGGTACGCTGCGCCTCGGTGACGGGTGCCTTGCTCAGGATCTGCGCGCGTCCTTTGTCATAGAGCACCTCGGGCAGGTGGGCGGACTCGGGGTAGAGGCGAGCCAGCAGGTCGAGCGACTCGATCTGCTTGGCATAGTTGCCCCAGCGTCCCTGGATAGCCGCCATGCGGTAGAGGGGCCTCGTCGTTGCCGCCTGGGGCGAGCTCGTTGGCGGCGCGGTAGTCCTCGAGGGCCTCCTTGCTGCGGTGCTGCACGAGGTAGCTGTCGGCACGGCGGCAGAGGGCGTCTACGCGGCGTGCTGTAGGTTCGCTAGAAGCCTGGCTGAGGTAGCTGGTGAAGGCACGCTGTGCCTCGCTGTAACGCTTTGCGTTGTAGTAGGCGTAGCCCTCGACGTAGGCGCTGAGGGGCACGCTGAACTGGGCGCTGCGGCTGTGCTGTACGTCGCGTGCGGACTCGGCATAGCGTCCCTCCTGGAGGTAGGTGAGGGCACGCAGGAGGTAGCACTGGGCAGTGTAGTCGGGCTGGGTGGCGAGCTTGATGCCCTCGGAGAGCGCTGCTCTGCCTCGGGATAGCGTCCCTTGCTGAGGGCATCCTCCCCGAGGCGCAGCAGGACGTATTGCTTGGCCTCGTCGAGGTCACGGCTCTGGAGCTGCAGGCGCTGCAGGGTCGCCAGCGACTGGCTGTAGTCCTTGTTCGTCAGGAAGAGGCGCTTCATCAGACCCAGCACCTCGGCGTGGTGCTTGGACTGGGGGTACTCCTTGACGAAGGCCTCGGCGGCACGTACGGTCTGGCCGAAGTTGGCTCGCTGCGTCTGGTACTGCAGCAGTACGCCGTTGTGAGAGGCAGCCTCGCGCAGCTGGCGGTCGGCGGCGGGGTGTGCGGCGGCGCGGCTGAAGGCTAGGGCGGCAGCGCTGGACTGGCCGAGCTTCAGCAGGCTGTTGGCCTGGACGAAGAGCGTCTTGGCCCCGTAGTCCCCAGCCTTGTCGGTCTCGACGCCCTCAAGGGCCTTGAGGGTCTCGTCGTAGCGCCCTAGGGCGTAGAGCGAGGCGCCGAGGGCGTAGCGCTCCCCAGCGTTCGGCTCGTAGCCGCTCTCTGTGAGCAGGGGCTGCAGGTAGCGCACCGCCTCGGCATAGGGAGCCGAGGGCGGGGTGTGCCTGTCCCTGGGCGCCGCGGATGTCGGGACGGGAGGAGAGGCTGGGGTAGCTGCGCAGCAGGGGCTGGGTGGCGCTCAGCGCGGCCTCGGGCTGCTGGGTCGCGAACTCTGGCAGTACGAGCTGGCAGGCGGCCTCGGGGCGCAGCGCCTCGGGGTAGCTCTCGGGACGGAAGAGCTCACGGGCGAGCTCCGTCTTGCCCTCCAGCTGGGCGATGGTGCCGAGATAGAGGGTGGCCTGAGCTCCGACGAGGCCGCCATCGAGGTCGGCCGCCTGCTCTAGGGCTGCCTTGGCCTCGGCGAGCTGGCTCCATGCCGCGCCTATCCTTGAGGAGGCTGTAGCCGAGGGCGAGCTGTAGCTGGGCGGCCTCACGTGGGGCGAGAGGGCCGAGAGGGGACGCGGCGTAGCTCCTCCTGAGCTACCGAGTGGTGTCCCTGCTCCGAGATAGATGAGGCCAAGGAGCAGCTGGGCCTCGGCGCGGTCGAGGCTCTGCGGATGCTCGGTGAGGAAGCGGTTGACCAGCTCCTCCAGGGTGGTCGGTGCGCTGGAGCATCAGCGTGGCGAGGCATCTGGCGGTAGGCGGCGTGCTCCCGCTCTGGCGGCAGGCGACCCAGCTGGGGGTAGGTCGTGGAGATAGCCTGAATGGTTGGCCGAGGCATAGTCCTGGTGTAGCTGAGCAGTCTCGAGGAGGCTACGGCTGGGGTCCGTCGTCTCGCGCCTGGAGGCTGGCCAGCGAGCCGAGGCAGGCCAGGCAAAGGACGAGGCGTCTATGGTTCGTTGACTTCATTCGTATATATGGGGCTAGGGTGGGAGGAGGCGAAGGCGGGAACGCAGGCGAGGCTGAACCTCGAGGGTCATCAGTTCGTCGGCTGCGGTCGTCTCGAGAAGAGGGCGCGTGCCTCCTCCAGCAGAGGAGTGGCATCGCTATGGCGTGCGGAGTAGTGTCCTATGAGGAGGCGCCCTACGCCTGAGGCGCGAGCGATCTCGGCGGCCTGCTCGGCCGTGCTGTGCCCTCGTCTCGGCGGCGCGTGCAGCTCGCTCGCGGGGAAGGTCGCCTCGTGGTGAGGAGGTCTACTCCCTGTGGGAGGGATGAGGGCGGGACGGTAGGGCGGTGTCGGAGCAGTAGGCGTAGCTGCGGCCAGCCTTGGCGGGGCGCGTCAGCCGAGCGTTGAGGGATGAGCTGCCCCTCGGGCGTCGTGTAGTCCGGCTCCCTCACGTAGGGCCTTGAAGGCGCTGACGGGTACGCCGTAGAAGTCGCAGGAGGCGCGGTCGATATGCCGCTCGAGGCCACGCTCACGGAAGAGGTGGCCATGTGCAGGGGCATGCGGTGGTCTAGTGGGAGGCTGCTCACCGTGAGGGGCGATCCTCGTAGACAGGGCCTGCCTGCCTATCGTCTGGGGTATGCACCTCGATCTCATAGCCGAGCCAGCTGGTGCTGGAGCTGATGAAGGGGCGAGGTAGTCAGCGATGCCGCGTGGGCCGTAGATGGGTAGAGCACGGCGCCGTCCCAGGAGGCTCAGCGTCGAGAGGAGCCCTGGCAGGCCATAGCAGTGGTCGCCGTGCAGGTGCGAGATGAAAACCGCGACGCAGGCCGACCGAAGTCCAGCCTGAGGGCACGCCACTGCCGCTGCGCTCCCTCACCGCAGTCGATGAGAGAGCTTCTCGCGGTGAGCACGACCTGGGCACTGGGATAGTGCCGTGTCGTAGGCAGCGCTGAGCCGCAGCCGAGGATGTGTACGCGGAAGTCACTCATAGGGCTAGGGACACGCCTTACTTGAAGAAGGCGCGGTAGACGTCATTGCCGTTGGCGTAGAGCATCAGCAGCATCAGGAGCACAGGCCTACGGTCTGGATGGAGGTCATCGCCTTGTCGCTAAGGGGCTTGCGGCGGATCATCTCGATGATGATGAAGAGGGATGTGGCCGCCGTCCAGTGCCGGGATGGAGCGGGATGTTCATCACCGCCAGGATGATGGAGAGGAAGGCCGTGATGCTCCAGAAGCTGCCGGTCGAAGCTCGAGGAGCTTGCCCATCGTGCCGAGGCCGCCCATCTGCTGGCGCCCTCCTTAGTGAAGATGTACTTCAGTCCCCGACGTAGCTCGAGATGGCCTGCGTGGCGCGGTCGAAGCCTGCGGGGATCGCACTGAGGACGTTGTGGTGCATCGTCTCGATAGGGTGAATCGCCTCGATGGGGCGCAGCTGGATGCCTGGGCGCCCCTCGGCGTCGACAGCCGAGAGCTCGTGGAGGCCGTCGGGGCGCTCTACGGTGAGGCGCACCTCCTGCCCCTTGTGCTCGTGCAGCGCAGCGATCACCTGGCTGAGGTCGCCCGTGGGCTGGCCAGCGACAGCGACGACGTGGTCGCCCACCTGCAGCCCGCTGCCCTCGGCGGGGCTACCTGCGGGGAGCTCGTCGATAATGAAGGGCATGCGGAGCGAGGCCGAAGCCTTCCTCTGCCTTGAGGATACGGCGCATCATGTCCTCGGGTACAGCGATGACCTTGGTCTCCGTCCCGCGGCGTACCTCGACCTCGCGTGCCTTGATCAGCGAGGAGAGGAAGCGGCTGTCCAATACATTGGGCGCCTCTACATCGTCCACGCGGAGGATGACGTCGCCGTCGACGAAGCCCACAGCCTCAGCGGTTGCGAGAACTCCATGCCCGCCGAGACCTTGTCGCTGCATGCAGCACCTTCGTGCCCCAGGTCAGCGAGATAGCCGCGTAGATGATGAAGGCTAGGGATGACGTTGAAGATGACGCCGCCGGCCGTGATCATCAGGCGGGCGAAGGCGCTCTTGCTACGGAACTCGTCGGGCTTGGGCTCACTGGGCCATGCTCTCGGTGTCCATACTCTCGTCGATCATCCCAGCGATCTTGCGGTAGCCCCCGGGGGTAGCCAGCCGAGGCCGTAGGGTCGTGCCGCTGCGCTGCTCGTCCGCTGGCGAGAGCGAGAACCAGGGGTTGAAGAAGTGGAACTTCTCTACGCGTGCTGAAGCGGGCCATCGAGTAGTGTCGAGCTCGTGGATGAAGACGAGGATCGAGGAGAGGGAGGAGCTGAAGTATCCGAATGTGCTATATCCATGCTTGTCTATTGATTGTAGTGAGGGGAGGGCCTCGAGGCTACGACGGCGTGCGTCGCTGTCTACCGTGCTCAGGGTCTCGAGGTCGTGCTGGGCTGCGGGGCTGGTGCTGTGCAGCATGTCGGCGATGAGGGCGGCTCATGGCGCGGAGCCAAGACGCCCCTCGAGAGGCTGCGACGGCGACCTCGTTGGCGGCGTTGAGCACGCGGGGCGCCGTGCCCCTGAGCTCTATGGCCTCGTAGGCGAGGGCTAGGTTGAGAAGGCCTCCAGGTCGGGGCGCTCGAAGGTGAAGCTCCAGTCAGCGAAGCTGAGGCGTGGGTGAGTCATTGCTCATACGCTCGCTGAGGGCCGAGGGCGTAGCTGATCGGCAGGCGCATATCGGCCTGTCGAGCTGCGCCTTGACCGAGGCCGTCGCAGAACTGTACCATCAGATGGATGATGCTCTGCGGGTGCACGCACGACCTCCGATGTCCTCGGGGGCGGTGTCGAAAAGCCAGTGTGCCTCGATCATCTCTAGCCCCTTGTTCATTAGCGAGGCCGAGTCGATGGTCACCTTAGCGCCCATGACCCAGTTGGGGTGCTTGAGGGCCTGCTGGGGCGTGACGCGCTCCAGTGCCTCGGGGCTCCAGCCTCTGAAGGGGCCGCCCGAGGCCGTCAGCAGGATGCGCTCTAGGGCGCGGCGCTCGGCACGGCTGTCGCAGCTCGACTCCCCGACGAGGGCACTGGTAGATGGCCGAGTGCTCCGAGTCCACGGGGATGATGCGGGCGCCGTACTGGGCCGAGGGCGCATGATCAGCTCGCCCGCTACGACGAGCGTCTCCTTGTTGGACAGGGCGATGGTCTTGCCCGCCTTGATGGCGGCGAGCGTGGGGCGTAGGCCCGAGTAGCCGACCATGGCCGTCAGGACGACCTCGACCTCGGGGCGCTGTACGACCTCCTCGATAGCCTCGGCGCCTGTCAGCACCTCGATCCCGAGGGGTGAGGGGCCTCGCGTACCTCGGGGTAGTGGCGCTCGTCGGCGATGACGACCGCTCGGGGGCGAAATTCCCTAGCCTGGGCGATCAGCTGCTCGGCTGAGCTGCGGGCGACCAGCACGCTGGCCTCGAGCTCGTCGCGGTGGCTGCGGATGACCTCCAGCGCCTGCGTCCCTGCGGGAGCCGTCCGAGGCCGAGGGATGGCTATCTGTCGTCTCTGCTCCATCAGACGGGTGGGGCTGAGCTAGTGTGACCAGGTGGATGAGGGTCTCGGCGGCACGGCTCATCGTGTCGAGGGAGGCGTATTCGTGAGGGGCCGTGGAAGTTCGCCCCGCCCGTGAAGAGGTTGGGGCAGGGGAGACCCATATAGCTGAGGCGTGCGCCGTCCGTCCCGCCGCGTATGGGGCGTACCAGCGGAGCTACGCCTGCGCGCAGCATGGCCTCCTTGGCACGCTCAGCCACTCGGCGTGGGGCGCGACCTGCTCGTACATATTGCCAGTAGCTATCCCTGGAGCTCTACACGGATGGCGGCTATGGCCGTGAGGCCTTGTTGATCTCGGTGGCGATCTTGGTCAGCAGCTCCTTCTTCTCCTCGAGGTCGCCCGATCGTGATCGCGTATGATGTACTCGGCGTAGGCCTCGCTGGCGTCGCCGCGTAAGCTCCGTCAGTGGTAGAGCCCTGATAGCCCTCGGTGAACTCGGGGCGTGCCATGTGGGGTAGGGCTGCGTGCAGCAGGTAGATCACCTCGAGGGCGTTGATCAGCTTGCCCTTGGCATAGCCTGGGTGGATGCTGCGGCCTGTGGCGTAGACCTTCGCGGTGGCGGCATGAGTTCTCATACTCAGCCTCGCCCTCCTTGCCGCCGTCGACGGTGAAGGCGAAGTCCGCCCGAAGGCGGACACGTCGAAGTGAGTCCACGCCCTTACCGATCTCTCTCACGTCGGGGGTGAAGGCGATGCACAGCGTACCATGCTCCAGCTCGGGGTGCTCATGAGGGTAGCGCACGGCCTCCATGATCTCCGCGACGCCCGCCTTGTCATCCGCCCCCAGCAGCGTCGTGCCGTCGGTGGTGATGAGGGTGTCGCCGATGAGCTCGCGCAGCTCGGGGAACTCGCGTGGGTCGAGCACCGCCCGATCCCGAGCGGGATGACCTCTCCGCCGTAGTCCTCGATGACCTGGGGCTGTACCTCGAGCCCCGAGCAGTCGGGACTGGTGTCTACGTGTGCGATGAGCCCCAGGGCGGGGGCTGCCTCATGGCCGGGGCTGGCAGGGATGCGCGCCACGACATAGCCCCGCTCCTCGAGGCGTACCTTAGGCACGCCGAGCTCGACCAGCTCGTCTCGGAGGAGGCGCAGCAGGTCGAGCTGGCAGAGTGGTAGAGGGATAGGTACTGCTCTTGGGGTCGCTCTGCGTATGGATACGCACGTAGCGGATGAAGCGCTCCAGCAGTCGGGGGCGTAGCTCGTCAGCTATAGTCATTGCTTCTCTTGATGTAGCTCCGCGTAGCGCTGCTCTAGTCCGAGACGATAGTAGACATTGCCCAGCAGCTCACGTACCTGATCGGGGAGCGCTTGCAGGCCGCCTCAGATGGGGCAGGGGACTGGCGGGAAGTAGTCCTTGACCGCCTTGTGCTCGTCGAGCTTCGTCGCTAGGGGATTAGCCAGCAGGCTTACGGCGGTTGTAGTATACTTGCCCGAGGTTGAAGAGGGCATCATAGTTCATCAGAGCAGCTTCAGCACCTGCTTGTAGACTTCGGCCGCGTGCACCCAGTCCTGAGCCATGAAGTAGACGTTGCCGCGTAGCACCAGGAGGTTGGGATTGGTGGGGGCTGCCTTGATGGCCTCGTCGATGAGGGCGACGGCAGCCTTGTAGTTGCCCTGCGCCTGGTGGATGGAGATGAGCTTGCCGAAGAAGAAGGTCGTCTTCGAGCGCCGAGGCTCCTTCCTCCAGCAGCGGGAGTGCGCCGAGGGTGTCCTGCTGTGCCAGATGGCTGCGGGCGATGAACTGGTAGACCTCGTTCTGATTGGCCGAGAGGTCGCGGTACTTCTTCCCGAGGCGAATGACCTCGGGGTAGAGCTTGCCCGTGTGAGGCCGAGACGAGGGGCGTAGTAGGCGAGGTTGGCCGTCGTGCTGTCGGCCTTCAGCACGCGCGCTCACCTGGGGGCAGCAGGAGGCGCTGCGCCTGCGGGGCGTGGTCGAAGGCACGGCTGGCACGCGCGTAGTCCTTATGGTCGAGGTAGAAGAGCCCCGCGTCGTACATCTTCGGCGCGTCCTCCTTGAGGAAGTCCTGGATGCGCTTGGTGAAGCGTGGCTGGATGCGTCCCTGCGCATTGGGGCGCTGGTCGAGCGAGTCGGCCCGCAGCCAGGCGGGGAGCTCATCGACGACGTGGCGAAACATCGTCGCCGTATCCCCAGGGATGCCAGGGGTCGTCAGCTTGCGGTACTCAGCCTTGTAGAGCTGGTGGTCTACCAGACCGCGTATATAGTAGGTATAGGGGTCTGCCTTGGTCTCTTCGTGAGCCTCGGCCAGCCCCAGCAGGCGGCGTATCTCGGAGTAATTAGGCTGCTCTGCCTGGAGGAGACGCTCGGCTGCGCGCACATGGGTCCGCTGTGCCCAGCCGCTCATAGGAGCCAGCAGGCAGAGGGTCGCCACGTAGCCAAATATTTTCTTCATCGTAGAGTCGTCTATCTATTGAGTGGCGATGAGCCCTGCCCACCTATGCGGGCTACGGGTTCATCTCTATAATAACTCGCTGAGGGCATGTCTGGTATATCCCCTCGCTATAGAGACAAAGATACTACAATACTCCCTAAGCGTCATGGAATGGGCGCCTCGCGCGACCCGGAGACGGCTGGGGCTAAGTCCCCTAGTGCCAGCGAGGGTGGCTAGGCGGGGAGCGCCTCGGCGCGAGCTTCCAGCATGGGCCAGCTCCCGCGCAGGGAGCCCGCAGAGCGGCGACATCCTTGTCCTAGCTCTGCGAGGGATATCCCTGAGCCCTGCTCACTGGTATCCCTCAGGGCTCTGACGGACGACCCCCAGCGCCTGACTGAGTATCCCTCACGGGGCTTCCCCTAGAGACGCACCTCGCGGTGCCCTTAGTCGTGTCCTTTGCCTCAGCTGGGGCGAAGGATGAGCGCAAGGGAGCAGGCTGGTGCAGGCAGCTCGGGTGGGGTGGGGCGCCGAGTCTTAGCCTGGCTTGGGTATTCCTGGGAGGTGCTACATTTGCCTGTAAAAAGGCAGCTTGTACGCTCTATACCCAGGGCTCCATAAGGAAGCCACCTGGCCGTAATAGAAAACACGCAACACAAGTAGACGAACTCTTACTCAATTAACATCAAGATCGAGTGTGAAAAACATCCTGATTATCGGCTCTACAGGGCGAGATGGGTGCGGAGCTAGCCCTCACCCTGCGCAAACACTATCCCACCGTCGTCGTCGGCTACATCCCCTCAGCGCCCCCTCATGGCGAGCTGCTCGAGACCGGGCCTAGCGAAGTCGTAGACATCACCAATGCCGCGCAGATCGCTGAGGTCGTGCACCGCTACAGATCGACACCATCTACAACCTAGCCGCACTGCTCAGTGCTGTGGCCGAGGCCAAGCCCCAGCTGGCATGGAAGATCGGCCTCGGAGGCCTCTTCAACGTGCTGGAGGTAGCCCGCGAGGAAGGCTGCGCTGTCTTCACGCCGAGCTCCATCGGTTCCTTTGGCCCCGAGACCCCACGCGACATGACACCCCAGGACACCATCCAGCGCCCCAAGACCATGTACGGGGTGACCAAGGTGTCGGGCGAGCTGCTCAGCGACTACTACAAGCGCTTCGGCGTCGACACGCGCTCGGTACGCTTCCCAGGGCTGATCTCCAATGTAGCGCCTCCAGGCGGTGGCACGACGGACTATGCTGTAGACATCTACTATGCGGCCGTGCGTGAGGGTAAGTTTGCCTGTCCGCTCAAGCCTGGTACCCTACATGGATATGATGTACATGCCCGATGCGCTGCGTGCCTGCATGGAGCTGATGGAGGCGGACCCCAGCCGACTGGTGCACCACAATTCCTTCAACATCACGGCTATGAGCTTCGACCCTGAGGGTATCGCTGCCTCGATCCGCGAGCTCATCCCCAGCTTCGAGCTGCACTACGAGCTCGATCCACTGCGCCAGGGGGATCGCTGACTCCTGGCCCAACTCCTGGACGATAGCTGCGCGCGCGAGGTGGGACTAAGAGCTGAGTACGACCTGCCCGCCATGACGCGTGATATGATCGAAGGACGATCCGTCGCAAGGAGCTAGCCGCCTCACGGCTTCGGCGATATAAGGAGGCGCCCGACTGCTATGCTGGCAGTTGGGCGCTCTATTTGTATGCCTTGCTCTGGGGGCTCAGGCCTCATCTACGGAGATCGAGGCGGGTGGAGGGCTCGTGGTGGCGAGCTGCCGCAGGATGGGTAGGCACTTCAGCAGGGGAAGTGGTGCAGGTGCAGGCGGTAGTAGTCCAGCAGTAGGTCGAGGATGCGGGCGCGCTGCAGCCTATTGAGCGGGTGGCGCTCCAGGCGCTCGTAGCTCATCCGAGGAGGGCAGGCAGGGCCGCGTACTCCTCAGGGCTGAGGCGATGAGGCGCCTGGGGTGGGGACGAAGCGCAGCTCCGAGAGGTCGAAGAAGCGACCGAGGCAAGGCTCCTCGGGCAGCTCGGGCGTGAGGCCGAAGTGCTCCAGCAGCTGGATGAGAGCTGAGGTGGGGAGTTCGCCACGCCTTGCTCCAGCCCTCCCAGGCTGCAGTGAGTGGCTGATGAAGTGGTAGAGCTCGGGCTCAGGGCTCAGGGGTGCGGAGGATGCAGTGAGGAATTCGCTGAGGAAGATGGCCTGTGCGCCCTTGGCGGGGTGCGTCTGCAGGCTGTGGTGGAGGCAGAGGCCGCGGGCTTCCTTGATCTTGTAGAGCTCGCCGCGACTTTGTGGCTGGAGGATTAGCTCGACCTCCGCCAGCGGGCGCGGCGAGCTCACGCACGGGCTGCCGACGCTGGCGCCGCTCGGGTACGAGGGACACCTACAGCCCCTGCCTCACGGGTGTAGAGCTGGTAGATGCTGTAGCTGTCGCTGTAGCGCGTACGGTGGAGGACGATGGCGGGGGTACTGAGGGCCTGCATTAGGGAGCGCCGCGGGGCGGCGTGAAGGAGTGCTGAGGAGCTGTCTTAATGAGTGCTGAAGGCCTGCCTTAATAAGAGCAGGGGACGGCTACGAAGGACTAGAAATGACGAAGCCCCTACCGCTGGCAGCCCGCGTGGGGCTAACCAGGAGTAGGGGCTCGTCGCTAGGGGGATCGTCTCGGATCGCTAAGCTAGGCGCTTAGTCTACCTGGACGACGAGGATCTTGGAGTTGCTCCAGAGGCCTCGCTATTCTTGATGTGGAGGACGAGGCTGCTTGTCACTGCCGGGCGGGGAGCTCGTAGGGAGCTAGCAGGGTGCACCGTCGAGGAGGCGTGCCTTGCGGCTGTAGAGTGGCAGCTGCGAGAGGTCGCGACGGTCGGTCTTGGTGAAGTAGCTCATAGTGGCCTGCTCGGTAGCTACGCGGCCGCCCTGCAGGATCTTCATGTCCTTGAGGTCACCCTTGGTACCGACGCAGTAGCGTACGGTGTTGAGCTCCTTGTCCTGGCTAGCCAGAGCTGCTGCTTGCTGTGCGGTAGCTGCGTTGAGGCGATCGACGTCGCTCATGCGCTGGGTGAGCATGGAGTCCAGCAGACCGATGGCGAGGTTCTTACGCTCCAGTTCCTCGGTGAGGGTCTGCACGCGCTGCTTCTGCACCTCGAGCTCCTTGCGGAGCGCTGCGATGGTAACCTGTAGGCGACGGTTCTGTCCGCCGCTCTTCTCGAGCTTCTCGGTCAGGGCATTGATAGCGTCGTTGCTGGCGCGGAGCTTGTCGTTGATCAGGAGCATGTTGTCCTTGATGCGATCGCGCTCCGAGCGGCGGATGTCGCCCTTCATGGGATTGACGTTGATCATCCCCTCGACTGAGGAGATCTCCTGGAAGTTGGTCAGGACGCTTGCCACGAGGGAGTCGGTCTCGTGGAGCTCGGACTCGTAGTTCTGGTTGACGAGGGCGAGCGAGTCGTACTGAGCTTTCAGTGTCTTATACTCACCCGAGTTCGTCGAGCAGGATGCTAGGGCCAGTGAAAGTAGGCTAGCAAAGATCAGGGTCTTCTTCATACACGTGAGATTAGTTACTTATTCCACTTTTTGAGGCGCCGTAGTCGCTTGCGCTCCCTCTTCGCTGAGTGGCTTGCTGTCGTCTATTGGGGGCTCCTTTTCACCCTCAAATGTACTATTTCTTCCGATAATAGCACAAACTCCCCATGGCTCGTGCTGGGTGAAGTGCTGGATGAGCTCCGCGAGGGTACCGCGTACCGCCTCTTCGTAGAGCTTGGTGAGCTCCCGCACGGCCGCTACCGGCGTCTCGGGGGCGAAGTGCTCGGCCAGCTGCTCGAGGGTCTTCACTAGGCGGTGACTCGTGAGGGATCATCGTGTGGTCGCGCTGGGCGAGCTCACGCGAGCTACGGTCTGGCGTCCTTTCTTGACGGGGAGGAAGCCCTCGAAGCTGAAGCGATCGGAGGGCAAGCCCGAGATGACGAGCGCGGGGACGAAGGCCGTAGCCCCTGGGAGGCACTCGACCTCGATGCCGCGCTCCAGGCAGGCACGCACAAGGAGGTAGCCTGGGTCGGAGATGGCGGGGGTGCCCGCGTCGGTGATGAGGGCTACCTCGCCCTCCTGCTCGATGCGGTCGCAGAGGCGCTCAGGGCCTGATGCTCATTGTAGCTTGTGGTAGCTCTGCATCGGGCACTTGATCTCGTAGTGCTGTGGGAGGGCCCCGGGTGCGCGTATCCTCGGCGAGGATGAGCGGGACGCTGCGCAGCACCTTGAGGGCGCGTAGGGTGATGTCCTCGAGGTTACCTATAGGGGGTGGAGCACTAGGATGAGCTTGGGCATAGGGACGGGGCTTATTGGTTCATGCGCTTGATGATGCTGCAGGCCTCGTGAGAGCCAGAGCTCGCCTGCACGGCTGGTCCACGCGTCCCCTCGGCGACCTTACCCTGGGCGTAGTATGAGGAGGCCGCGATTGAAGTAGGCCTCGGCGAAGCTCGCGTTGAGCTCTATGGCCTTGTTGTAGTCCTCGAGGGCGTGGGCCTGCTCGCCTGAGCGCTGGTAGAGGTTGCCTCTATTATAGTAGCCGTAGGCGAAGCTCGGGGCGAGCTGTAGGAGCTGGTTGAGGTCAAGCAGTGGCGGGTGCTCCAGCAGGACACTGGGGCGGCGTGGGGTGCTGGGCACCGAGATGGACTGCCCCGAGGGTGGCTGCCGAGCGGATGAGCTGCTGCTCGGTGCTCGTGCTGGGCTCGGCCTGACGGCTCTGCTGTGCCTGCGAGCGGCGTACGGAGGCCGCGGCACGCGATAGGTATGCTATAGAGAGCTTGGGGTCGATGCTCAGGGCGCGGGTGAAGTCTAGGATCGCCTGGTCGAGGTCCTGCAGCAGGGCATAGTCGATGCCTCGGCGTAGGTAGAGCTCCGGCCTGATCCTCTCGAGCTCGGAGAGCTGAGCGGATGTCGGCGTGCAGCGCCTGGATCTGCTTCTCGCCGAGCTGTAGGCTGCGCTCCTGTGGGAGGATGCGTGGGGCGCGGCGGTCGCGCTGCCTCAGACGGCTATTGAGCTGGTCGAGGAGGCTGGAGTGAAGACGCGGCTCTGGTTGCCATCCTTGTCCACCTCGGTGAAGTAGCTGAGCTGGACGTCCTGCTTGGGCTGCAGCTGCTGCTCTACGTCCTGCACGCGGCCGCGCAGCTGGCTCGTGTAGCTGGGGCGCTCGGTGCCTGTCTCAGGCTTAGTCTCGACGAGGAGGCCGTATTTCTCGATGGCCTCGTCGGTCTCGCTGCGGGTCTTGCTGGGCTTGCTGTTGGTCTTGGCCTGCTGCGTGGCCTGCTTGCGGTAGCGAGCGTTGTTGCTTAGGTCAAAGACATGCAGCTGGTCCTGTGTGGCGCCCTTCGTATCCCCGAGACGCTGCCTCAGGGCAGCACGCGCTACGAAGCCCTCGGAGAAGATGGGATAGACGCGGAGCACCTCATTGAGGTCGCTGAGGGCCGCACGTAGACGGCCGACGCGCTCGAGCAGAAGGGCGCGATTGTAGCGCGCGATGTAGTTCTTGGGCTCGAGCTGGATTAGCTTGTCCCAGTCGGTGATGGCGAGGCTGTATTCGCCGACCTGCATGCGCAGCAGGGCGCGGTTGTTCAGCGCCGCACGCTCCGAGGGGCTGAGGCGTAGGGCCTCGCTATAGTCCTCCATAGCGCCCCGCAGGTCATTCTGGTGGTAGCGCATGATGGCCCTATTGACATAGAGGCTGGCGGAGGCGCTCCCCCGACCGATGACGTAGTCGAGGTCACGGATGCTGGAGGGGTAGTCCTGGCGGGCGGCAGCGATCTGGGCGCGCAGCAGGTAGGCAGGAGCTGTAGGTGCTGTCGAGGCTCCAGGAGCTGCCCGAGGCGTTGCTGTGCCAGTAGGGTGTCCTGCCGCTCGAGGGCCGACTGCGCTAGGAAGCGGTAGGCCTCACGGCTCTTGGGGGCGAAGCGCAGCATCTGATAGGCTGCGCTGTCAGCCTCCTGGTACTTCTTCTCCTCCAGCAGGGCCAGCGTGAGGTTGTGGTGCATGCCTTGGTCGGCGGGGGAGAGGCTCAGTCCCTGACGGAAGTCCTTCGTCGCAGCTGGGTAGTCCTTGCTCGCCAGGTGTGCGATCCCTCGGATGAGGTAGGCTCGGCTCAATAGGGGGTTACGCTCTAGCGCTAAGCTGGCATCGGCCGAGGCCCCAGCGTAGTCGTCGAGGCTGATCTTGGCGATGGAGCGGTGAGGTGAAGAACTCCAGCCATCCAGGGGCGTAGTCCGATGACCTGGTTGAAGTAGCCCATCGAGACGATGTGAGTCCTTGAAGTAGATCGCATTGCGCCCTATGTTCAAGACCTGATCCACATCAATCTGGGCACGGAGCAGGCTGCTCGCACCGAGGAGGGTTAGGGCTAGAAGTAGGGGCTTGCGCATGGAGGAGGCGGAGCTAAGGGGTGAGGCAGGGGCTTACTTAGCGCTTCTGAGGGGGCGGTGACGGTGCGGTGAGTGTGCACTCACCTTACCCTTCTGCAGGTTGGTCAGCTTGCCCATGATGAGCTGGCGGCGGATGGCGGCGATCTTGTCCGTGAAAGAGCACGCCCTCGATGTGGTCGTACTCGTGCTGGATGACGCGGGCAGCGAAGCCCGAGTAGGTCTCGCGGTGGGGCTCGAAGTTCGCATCCACGTACTCGATGGTGATCGTGGCGAGGGCGGGTGACGCGCTCGTGGATGCCTGGGATGCTGAGGCAGCCCTCGTCCTCGGCCAGCGTCTCCTCGCTGCTCTCTACGATACGAGCGTTGATGAAGGTCTGCTTGAGCCCCTTGCACTCAGGGTAGCTCTCGGCCATGGGATCCGCGTCGATGACGAAGAGGCGAATGGCGCGCCCGATCTGAGGCGCTGCTAGCCCGATGCCATCGGAGAAATACATGGTCTCCCACATGTCCTCGAGGAGCTGCTGTAGGCCCTCATAGTCGGGGCTGATGTCGGCGCCGACCTCGCGCAGGACGGGGTGACCGTAGATATAAATAGGTAGTTTCATAGCGAGTCAATATCTGCTCTGTATAATCTAACGTATGGGATCCCTATCCTAGGGTAGCTGTATGGGCCCGAGGCCATCGCGCTGCTCGAGGTAGCTCTGCAGGATGATGACGGCGCTGACCTCATCGACGAGCCCCTTGTCCTGCTGGCGGCGCATCTTGCCTATGCCTGCCTCGCGTATGGTGCGCTGCGCTAGGACCGAGGTGAAGCGCTCGTCCTGATAGACGATCTTGAGCTGGGGCTGTGCTTGCTGGGCGTGTGACGAAGGGCGGATGTACTTCATGGATTCGGACTCCTGCCCCTGCATCTGGCGGGGGTAGCCCATCACGAGTAGATCCACGGGCTCGCGGCTGAGGTAGTCGGCGAGCCAGTCCAGTAGCTGGTGTGTGGGTATCGTCCCCAGCCCGCCCGGTACGAGCTGTAGGGTGTCGGTAGCCGCTACGCCGCAGCGCTTACGTCCGAAATCAATAGCTAATATCCTTCCCATAGTTGTAGGCACAAAGATACAAAAGCTGGGGGATCGCTGCCGCGCGCCTCGAGCTTCGTCCCCAGCGGCCCCTAGAGGCTCGCCCCACCATCCGCCTCGCCCGCCTATAGTCTAAGGACGTCCCCTTGCGCGTCCTATGAAATGGCGAAGTGTCTACTGCGGCATTCACGACCGCTTTAAGGGTCGCCCTGTAGGGCTCTGTCCTTTTGTCTGTAGCTTACCAGGGTTTGGTCGCCCTTACAGGGCTACGCACCCTGGGCTTTGATGGGTCGCCCCTGTAGGGCTCTGTCCTTTTGTCTGTAGCTTATCCAGGGTTTGGTCGCCCTTACAGGGCTACGCACCCTGGGCTTTGAGTGGGTCGCCCCTGTAGGGCTCTGTCCTTTTGTCTGTAGCTTACCCAGGGCTTGGTCGCCCTTACAGGGCTACGCACCCTGGGCTTTGAGTGGGTTGCCCCCTGTGGGGCTCTGTCCCTTTGTCTGTAGCTTACCCAGGGCTTGGTCGCCACACAGGGCTGCACACCCTGGGCTTTAGAGGTTGCCCAGTGAGACTCTATCCTTTTGTCTGTAGCTTACCCAGGGTTTGGTCGCCCTTACAGGGCTGCACCCTGGGCTTTGAGAGGGTCGCCCCTCTAGGGGCTTTCCTCCTCCTCTTGGCTGATAGGTTCCTAAGTGTGTCCCTTCCTCTGCGTCGTGCCCTTAGTTCATGCTAGTGAAGTCCTCTCTTATCGCTAAGCTGTGCTTCACCTTGTTCCATAGTTTGCGCCTATTGAGTGTCTTTGGCATCTATTTCCTTGCTCTCTTCACGTCCTCCTCGTAAGATCCACCGCTTTTGCTGCCTTCGGCTTAGCTTCGTTCTTGGTAAGGGATGAGCTGAGGGGCAAGCCCCAGCGGGGCGACCTTCTCAAAGCCCAGGGTGCCTAGCCCTGTAGGGGCGCCCAACCCCTGGGTAATAAGGTGGAGACGATAAGGATAAAAGCCCTACAGGGCGATCCCTAAAAAACCACTAAGCATGGCGGGTGCTGATGCACGTCCTCTTCTAAGATCCACCGTTTTGCTGCCTTCGGCAAGCTTCGTTCTTGGTAAAGAGGATGAGCTGAGGGCAGGCCCCAGCGGTGACCTCCTCAAAGCCAGGGTGCGTAGCCCTGTGAGGGCGACCAAACCCTGGGTAGCTTCAGACAAAGGATGAGAGCCCTACAGGGGCGATCCCAAAAACTGCTAAGCATGGCGGGTGCTGATGCTGCTTCGCCTCATCGGGGCGTGCTTCTGTGCTGGCTGCCGCCCTTTGGTGCGCTGCACTGAGGAGCTTGCCTTCGTCCGAGGAGGCTCTACGGGAGCTGAGGAAAGGCTGTGGCGGAGCTGGCAGACTGGTCGGACGGAGAAAAATAATATCATATTCGGGGAAAAAGTAATATAATTTTCAGCGAAAGTAATATAATAATGCGGCAGAAAGTAATATAAAGATTGCGAAAGTAATATCATATTTTTCAGCCACCCCAGGCCCTCAGCTCAGACACACGAGGGGCAGTGCTGCGCCCAGCAAGGCGCACCGCGTGAGCGGCCTGCTGTGAGGGCTTTGCCTTGCGCTGCACTCTACTGAGGCTAAGGGAAAGGGAGGAGGAGCAAAGCCAGAAAGCCCGCAGGGGCGACAGGCTGCTGTGCCTGTCGCCCCGCAGGCCAGGATGAGGATGCTCAGGCGCTAGAGGTCGAGCTGATGGTAGGTGCGGCTGATCTGGGGTAGGAGGTCACCCGCTACAGGGCTACGCTGACTCTGCTTGCTGAGTAGAGCTCGGCCGCGAGTCCGTGCAGGTGCACCCCGATCATGGCGGCCGTCATGCTCGAGCGGTACTGCGCGAGCAGGCCGATGATGAGGCCATCGTGTACCTGCTGGCAGCCCGGGCGCGAGGGCGCTATTGCCCGTCACATCGAAGGGACGGAGCCGCTGGGCAGACAGATCGCCGTGCTCTCGCCGCGTAGGATGGGGCGGACGTCAAGCTGTGCCGCCAGTTCCTTAGCCTCGCGCAGACGTCCCGCATCCCGAGCTGTGGCGCGTGGTGAGCTGGTCGAAGCTGAATTCGTCCGCCACGAGGATGAGTTCGGTGGAATGAGCGGCGGCAGTTCGCGGTGCTTGGTGAAGATCTGTAGCGCGTCCTCTGCCAGCAGGGAGGGGCGTGTCGCAGCGAGCGTGAGGGAGGGACTGGGGCGTCCGCAGCCTGCTCGCTCGTGCCGAAGCCGCTGGTCACAGCGATGGCCGTATAGCTCGAGAGGTACTGCTGGTGGCTCTCAGAGCTGCCGCTGGTGATGCGTAGCTCGGGCAGCATGAGCTGGAGCTGGAGGGCCTCCTCCTTGGGGATGGAGGCTCGAGCGAGCAGACGCCCGACGCTGAGCCGACTTGCACGTGCCAGCAGCGCCGAGCCTGCAGAGCCAGGCTGGAGCATGAGGGACGAAGGCCCGAGGGGCAGGCTGCCGTAGCCCTCGAGGGGACGGCTCTGCAGCTCGGTGGTCACTGAGCTGTCCTCGATGAGGTGGTACTGGACGGGGATACCTTCCTCGGCGGCAGCACTGATGCCGAGGGGGATGTGACGCCACTCCCCGACATAGGGCTTATGCTCCTGAAGAAGAAGGCGAGCTTCGGGCTATCGAGAGGCAATGGTGCGCTCGGCACTGAAGATCTCCCGATGCTGGTTCCCCTGAGTTCTCCTCGGCGAAGAGTCCCGAGGGGATCTCGATGCTGACGCGGCGCGCCTTGCTGGCATTGAGGTACTGGATGAGCTGCTGGTAGCCGCCCGAGAGAGGCGTAGAGAGCTCTGCGCCGAAGATACCATCGATCACCACATCCTCGCTGCTGAGGTTGACCTTGAGCAGCGACTCGTAGATAGGCGTGAAGAGGAGTCCCTCCGCCTCCATCAGCGGGAGCAGCTCCTCTACCTCGGGGGAGATCTTGCCCGCACTATAGATGAGGTAGACCGAGACGCGGTAGCCGCGGTCGAAGAGCAGGCGTGCTGCCCTCAGCGCATAGGCTCCGCAGCGCCCCGCCCAGCCCAGACGTAGACCATGCGTACGCCGCGCTGGTAGTGGCGAACGAACTCCTGGACGAAGGCGCTAGCAGCACGATCGATATGGTCACGACTGGTCGGCCCGTCGAGCTCGAGCGCCCGCTGGTAGAGCAGGGGAGCTGCTTGCCGGTGAAGATCTGCATGAGCCCGCCCCTCCTGCTAGTCCATGGTGCCGCGTACGATGCCTCGCTCGGAGGAGCGTACGAAGTCGAGGATGAGCTGGCGCTCGTAGGTGTCGGGGATCTCCTCCTCGATGAGCCTTGAGAGGCCCTCGCTATTGTTGAGCCCGCGCTGATAGGGGTGCGGTAGATGTCGTTGATGCGGGAAGATCTGCTCGTTGGGTGAAGCCGCGACGACGCAGCTGATGTTGATCCGCAGTAGACGATGGGGTCGCGACCGATGAGCGTGTAGGGAGGGATGTCGCTTATTGACGCGGCTACCGCCCTGGAGCATGACGATGCTTGGAGATGCGGACGAACTGGTGTACCAGCGAGCCGCCGCGCTGAGGATAGCTAGTCGTCGACCTCTACCTCACCCGCTACCTGCGTAGCGTTGCCCAGGATGACGTGATCGCCGAGGACGCGGTCGTGGGCGACGTGCGAGTAGGCCATCAGGAGGCGGATGGCTGCCGACGACGGTCTTACCGCCGGAGACGGTACCACGATTGACGGTAGCACTCGCGGACGCTGACGTGATCGCCGAGGATGGCGGGGCTCTCCTCACCAGCGAACTTGAGGTCCTGGGGAATACCGCCGATGACGGCCCCTGGGTGGATGTGGCAGTGCTTACCCAGGCGCGAGCCGCTGATGACGGCGCCGCTCTCCCGATGATACAGCCTTCGCCGAGCTCCGTATTAGCCTCGATCACGGCGAAGGGTGCTGGGACGCCCTCACCGAGCTTAGCCTCGGGAGACACAGAGCTAGGGGACTGATTTGCTGCTGTGACATAGTCTAGCATACTAGGGCGCCGTGCAGACGCTCTCTCTGGGGAGGACAGCGCCTGCACGACGGTGGGTTCACTTATTCTTGACGACCTGGGCCATGAACTCTGCCTCGCAGACGAGGCTTCTCGCCGACGAAGGCCAGACCGCGCATATTCGCCACGCCACGACGCACCTCGGTGATGAGGCGGAGCTTGAAGACGAGGGTGTCGCCTGGGACGACCTTCTGGCGGAACTTCACGTTGTCTATCTTCATGAAGTAGGTAGAGTAGCGCTCGGGGTCCTCCACCTGGCTGAGGATGAGTAGTCCCGACCTGAGCCATGGCCTCGACCTGTGGGACGCCGGGCATGACAGGCTCGCTGGGGAAGTGGCCCTGGGAAGGGCTCGTTGCCCGAGACGCTCTTGACACCTGCGATATAGTCCGCGCCGATCTCGATGATCTTGTCCACCATGAGGAAGGGGTGGCGGTGGGGCAGACGCTCACGCACCTGGTTGACATCCAGCAGCGGCGTGGCGTTGGGGTCGTAGGCGGAGCCTGCGCTTCGTTGAGCTTGATCTCCTTGCGGATCTTCAGGCCCATCTCGTTGTTGATCTTATGCCCGGGGCGAAGGCGATGATACGCCCGACGATGGGCCGGCCGATGAGGGAAAGCGAGGTCCCCGGGGACGTCGAGCAGCTTGTGACGGGCAGGCTCGTTGGGGAAGATGATGGGGCTGTTGTTGATGTAGCCCAGCTCGGGGGCTACCTTGCGCGCTACGCCCATCAGGTCACAGATCTTGTCGAGCTGCGTCTGCTCCATAGGCTGGTCGTAGATCACGAGGGCGTTGTCGAGGTCGCCGCCCTTGATGAGGTTGTGCTCCAGCAGGGGTCCACCTCGCGTACGAAGACGAAGGTGCGGCTGGCGGAGATCTCCTGATCAGAAGTCCTCCAGCGACTCCAGGAGGCGAACTGATTGCTCAGCACAGGCGAGTCGAAGGATACGTGCACGTCCACGCCGAACTTGCTGTCGGGTAGCAGGATGATGCGCGAGCGGCCATCGCTAGACGAGACCTCCTGGCGCTGCTTGACGATGTAGGGCTCGACAGGGACCTCCTGCTCGACCAGCCCTACGCGGTTGATCGCCTCGATGTAGTGCTTAGCGCTGCCGTCGAGGATGGGGAACTCAGGGCGTTGACCTCGATGAGGCAGTTGTCCACGCCCTTGGCATGAAGCGCTGCCATAGCGTGCTCGATGGTGCTGACGGCCGCTGAGCCCTTGATGAGGACGGTGCCGCGCTCGGTGCCCTTGACGAACTCAGAGGGCGGGGATCTCGGGCATGCCCTCCAGATCCGTACGGCGGATGAGGCGCGGCCCGTGCCAGCAGGTGCGGGATGGAGTTGATCTCGATATTTAGACCCGTGTGAGTCCCTTCCCCGTGAGGGCGAAGGAGCTGCCGAGCGTCTGTTGCTTCTTCATATACCTTGTGTTGGTTCGTTGCTGATGGTTGCTTAAGAGCGGGCTCCTTCTCGAGGAGCCTGCGGGCGGCGGTACATCTCGAGGGAGCTTGGGCTGGAGGACGAGCGCATGGCGTCACGCAGCGGCATCGCAGGCGATCCCATGAGCGTGCTGCCATCGAGGATATTGCTGATGACCCTGCCTGTCCGCCCATCTCTACGCGGTCGCCGATGGTGATGTGCCCACCGATGCCGACCTGCCCGCCGAACTTGCCCCACTGCCCGATCTGGCTGGAGCCAGCCACCCCGACCTGTGCGGCCATGACGGTGTGGGCCTCGACGGAGCAGTTGTGCGCGATCTGGACGAGGGTTGTCCAGCTGACGCCGCGGCCGATGCGCGTGCTGCCCATGACGGCCCGGTCGATGCAGGTATTGGCGCCTACCTCTACGTCGTCCTCGAGGATGACCTTACCCAGCTGAGGGATCTTGTGGTAGCCGTCGGCCTCGGGTGCGAAGCCGAAGCCATCGGCGCCGATGACCGCCCCCGCGTGGATACAGCGCGCGCGCCGATCTCTGCGCCGTGGTAGAGCGTGGCGTGGGGGTAGACGATGGAGCCCTCCCCGAGCTGCACCCCAGCACCGATATAGGCGTGGGGGTAGATGAGCGCGCCCTTGCCGATGCGTGCCCCTGTCTCAATAACGGCGAAGGCCCCGACATAGACATCTTCGCCTGGCTCTACACCCTCGGCGATAGCGGCCTGAGGGGAGATACCCTGGGGGCGGGGCTTCTGCTGCTGCTCGACCAGCTGCATGAGCTGGCCAGTGCAGCGTAGGGGTCGGCCACGCGGATAAGCGTCGCCTTGACCTCCTGGCGGGGGGCGAAGTCCTTGCTGACGAGTAGGATGGTGGCCTCGGTGCTGTAGGCGTAGGCTTCGTACTTAGGGTTGGCGAGGAAGGCTGGGTCGCCTGCCTTCGCGCTCTCGCTCATCTGCCGAAGTCGGAGACGAGGGGCGGCGCTGTCGCCCTCGATGACGCCATTGAGGAGGGGCTATCTGTGCGGCGCGGAACTGCATTGCTTCGTACTGTCGTAGCTGTGGATGGGGAGCTCGGGTCGCTGTGGCCTCAGGGCCTCGACGAGCTTGTTCTTGATGAGGATCTCGCCATCTGGGTGGCGGAGCTTCTCGGCCTCGGCGGTGCGGCGCTGGCGAAGGCCTCGGCTATGGTCGGCGTAGATGATGCTACGCGGGGCGTTGACCAGTAGGCCGCACTGCCTCGCTGAGGGCCGTGGCGCGGCTACCTCCCTCGAGGCTACCGTCTCCGCGAGCCTACGCTCCGGTACGAGGAGAGGAAGGAGTCGGGTACGATGGCGCACACGCTCCAGCACATGGCGGCCTTTGGTAGCGCCGACGACGTACATCAGCTGCTCGCTGTCGCCCCACTCCTTGCTCTTCTCGAGGACTTGCTTCGAGGCGCCTTGCCTCCTTGTCCTCGGTGAGCTGGAAGTCGAAGGCTCCTCATTGGAGGTCATGCGCCAGGAGGACGACCCAGTGGCCGCGTGCGCTTGAGGGAAGGGCTGTACGCCATCGCCGCCCATGGTAGCGTGATGGTCAGGGCGTCTGACGAGGTGCTCGAAGAAGCTGCGCGCACATACATGTCGCGTGTTGCGATGTCGCCGCGCTTGGCGTCGGCGATGATGAGCTGCTCGGGAGTGATTCGCGTCTGCGGGTGAGGCGACGTCTTCTCGAAGGCCTTGATGCCAGAAACTGTATGCCCTCACAGAAGGCAAGGTTGGGCTTGTGGGCTACACAGAGGGTGTGCCGTGGCATCGATGATACGCTTGTTGAAGAGGCAAAGATAGGTCGTCCTCATCCTGTGAGGAACTGTGGGATCTCTCCTTTACGTCGGTATCGTGAGTCCGGATGCCAGAGGAAGGAGCAGCTTACGCTGAATCTCCTTGAAGAGTTCCGTTCTTGGTCATGATATTAGCTGCGCAGCGCGGCCCTGAGGGCGGCCTCCTTCCTTCGTTCGATGTTTCACTCAGTGCGATCAGCCTCGTCGATGATGGGCTGGATCTCCCCGCCCATGATGGCGGCCAGATTGCAGTGAGCGTGAGGTTGATGCGGTGGTCGGTGACGCGCTGCAGCGTTGTAGGTGCCGGATCTTGGCCCGAGCGGTGCGCCGGTGGAGACCATGGTCTTGCGGCGGGCTGCGAGTGGTCTCGTTGTGCTGGTCACGCCTCGATGTCGTGAGCTTGGTGCGCAGCATCCGCATGGCCAGCGCTCGCGGTTGGCTGGCTGGGTCGGAGCTCGCTGGCAGACGACGCGACGATGCCCGTAGACGTGCGTCAGCTGCACCTTGGTCTCGACCTTATTGACGTTCTGTTCACCAGCGCGGAGCGTGCGGTCTGCATCTCGATGCGTCGGCGGGGTTGAGCACGACGCTCTACCTCCTCGGCCTCGGGGAGTGACAGCCACGGAGGCTGCCGCGGGAGGTGTGCCAGCCTGCACGTCCCTGGGTCTCGGTCCTGGCAGCACGCTGCACGCGGTGCACGCCCGCCTCATACTTGAGGATACCATGACGCCGTCGCCCGTGACGGTGAAGATGATTTTCCTTGTATCCCCTGCGGTACCCTCGCCCATGCTGGTGACCTCGGTCGTCCAGCCGCGGCTCTCGCGGCGTCACATGCATCTTATATAGGTCTCCAGCGAAGAGTGCTGTCCGTCGCCACCGTGCGCCGCGGGATCTCCATGACGACGTTCGTGGCGTCCTCGGGGTCAACGGGGATGAGCAGGGAGCTTGATCTCTCCTCCTAGGGCAGATGCGCTCCTCGGCCTCCTGCATCATCTCGGCGTGCGAGTCGCACGCAGGCTCGCGTCGCTCTCCCGCTCGAGGCGTCTCGCGGCCCTCGCTGATGCTGCTGCTTCCAGTAGATTCCGATACTCCTTCCCCTTGTCTAAGATGCGCTCGAGGTCACGATACTCCTTACTGAGCTTCATGAATCGCTTCTGATCGGCGATGATGTCGGGCGCGGTGATGAGGGTCGTGATCTCCTGGAACCGCATCTCGAGGCTCTGCACGAGGAAGCGTGGGCCGTTCCTCTGCCGCGGCGTATATCGCTGTGTGGGTTTGCTGTCTAATTCTTATTCGTAGCCGAGGCGCCGTGGGCGAGGTGTATGGGTGAGCTGCTTGCGCGGCGGCCGACGACTGCCCTACGATCTGAGCCCCTACGCCCGAAGCTCTTTAGAGATCTCGATGATGCGTGCTGCATCCTCAGGGGCTACATAGAGCTCCATGCGGTGCCCCATGTTGAAGACCTTGTACATCTCCTGCCACGGCGTGCCGCTCTCCTGCTGGATGAGTTCGAAGAGGGGCGGCGTGGGGAAGAGCTTGTCCTTGATGACGTGCACCTTATCGACGAAGTGCAGCACCTTGGTCTGTGCTCCGCCCGAGCGAGTGCACCTGCCGTGGATGCGTGGACGGAGCTCGTCCAGCACCTTACTGCGGATGATGCGTAGGTGCGGGTGAGGGAGAGGATGGGGCGCCCAGCGTCGAGGTGGGCGTGCCTGCGATGGGCTCGGTGAGCTCGCGCGTGCCGCTGTAGACGAGCCTCGTCGGGCGTGGCGGCGTCGTAGCTCTCCCGGGTAGCGGGCGGCCCGGCGCATGCGTCAGCACGTCGTGGCGCGCCGAGGTCAGGCCATTGCTGCCCATACCACCGTTGTACTCGCGCTCGCAGCTGGCCCGTCCGTAGGAGGCCAGGTTGCCGACGACGTCCCTCGCGTGGGCGTGGCGTTGTCGATGACGTCGCTGCGACGCATGCGTGCAGGTGACGGTGCTGTCGACGACGATGGTACGCACCAGGTCACCCACGTCGGCCGTCTCGCCGCCTCGTGGCGTGAGACGCCTCATGCTTCTGCTCGCGCGCAGCTCGGGCCAGCAGCTCCTCGGTGCCGTTGATGATGGCGGCGATGACTTCGCCTGGCGATGGTGCGCCATTGTGCAGCCCTATGTGGTGGAGGATACGAGGGATGCCATCGACGGCGCCGACGGTGAGCGGGTCGTCGATGTTCATGATCAGCGCATCCTGCGCGATGCCCTTCCCATGCGGAGAGGTCGCCCGTCTCGCGCCAGTAGAGGTAGGCCAGCGAGGACTTGGTGCCCGCGCCGTCGGCGTGCATGATGTTGCAGTACTCGGGGTCACCGCCGAGGATGTCGGGGATGATGCTCCGGCAGAAGGCCTTAGGAGGTAGAGGTCCCTTGTCTACGTTCTTGATGGCGTGTGCGACGTCCTCCGCTGGCTGGCAGGACGCCGCGCTGCATGTAGCGTTCGTTCGCATATTCGGTGCGTGGTCGCGAGGCAGCCGCTATCGCGGACGAAGGACATCGCCTTCCACTGGGATGTAGTCGCCATCCTTATTGTTGAGCTTGATAGTCGGTCCAGACGGATGCCGTAGCGCTGGGCGATGTCGTGCATGGAGTCTCCGATGCGGACGGTGTAGGTGCTATAGCGCGGAGTGGCCTCCGTGTTCTTCGTCTCGAGGTAGACGATGTCGCCCTCGCGAGAAGTCCAGCGGCGTGTCGCTTTGTACTTAGCGAGCTTCTTGGCAGGGATGCCCATATCCTCGGCGATGCGCTCGTAGCTGTCGTTCTGATCCGCCAGCACATACAGCAGGCCGTAGTGGCTGATGAGGCGGCGCTGGGGCTGGTCGTAGTGGCGTGCGGTGCGGAGCGGGCTACGGGCGCTGCGGGCCGTCCTCGGCAGTATACCAGCTGGGGGTATTGCCGTGGTCGAAGGTGTAGAGCTCGTAGTCCTCGATGACCTTGATGAGCATGTTGGCGTAGCCCTTGTTGGTGGCGTAGCCACATAGCTGCAGACCCTGAGCCCAGCCACGGTAATCATCGTAGCGCAGGGCGAAGAGGCGCTGACAGCGCTTGCCCTTGAGGAAGGCGGAGTGGTCCTCGTAGGACTCCCTAGCCGAGGGGTAGGAGCGGAAGCAGTCGTTGGGGCGGTCGTCCTTGTGGTAGGTACGCTTGCCCATCCAGCTGTTGTGGCACTGGATGCCGAAGTGGTTGTTGTGCTCCAGCGCCAGTATGCTGGAGCCTGCGCCCGTCTCGATGAGCCCCTGCGCCAGGGTGATACTGGCGGGGATAGCGTGGCGATCCATCTGTCGCTTGGCCTCGGGGCTGAAGCTCGTGTATAGTCCATGGGACTGCTTACGCGGGGTCTGTGCGGAGATTGAGAGGCTAAGAGGCCAGACGGGAGGCGAGACCATGCTGTAGAGACTCCGTGCGCGGCTGAGTGCGGCAATTATTCATCTATCTATAACTGTCGGACGTAGCTAGAAATAGCTATATACGAGCACAAAGATACGAATAATGGACTAATCCCTCGAGGCGCGCGTGCTGGCCTCTCCCCTGGGGCTGAATGGCGCTGCGGGCTACCTCGGGAGTGTGCTACCTCGTGCCTCGGGACGACGTCCCCATGCTACCCGTAGCACACTCGTCCTCGGGCGGAGCTTCGCCCCAGCTATGCCTCGAGGCTCCTGACTGATACCCCTCAGCCTCCTGACGGACGTCTCTCACGGTGCTGACCCGTGCCCCTCGCGGGGCTGAGGGATATCGATCAGCGTGGCGCGGGCTAAGGCGGCCCTTTGCCCGCCCGCGTAGCTCAGAGCGCTCGCGTGGGGGAGAACTCGTACCTTTGTGTACAGCCCTGCCTTGGGTCAGGGCTAGCCCTCAGGGCGACGACTTCACCTAGATAACCCTAGATATATATACAATGAGTATGAGCGCATCATCCCCTCCTCCGAGCTGATCATCAATGCCGATGGCTCGGTCTTCCATCTGCATCTGCGTCCCGAGCAGCTCGCCGATAAGGTCTTCCTCGTCGGAGACCCTGCGCGTGTCGACATGGTGGCCTCCGCTTTCGAGCGCATCGAGTGCAATGTCGAGCCGTGAGTTCCACACCATCACGGGCTACTATCAGGGCAAGCGGGATTACCGTCGTCAGCCACGGGATAGGCACGGACAACATCGACATCGTGCTCAACGAGCTCGATGCGCTGGCCAACATCGACTTCGAGACGCGCCAGATCGAGGACGAGCTGCGCCAGCTGACGCTCGTGCGTGTCGGCACCTCGGGCGGCCTGCAGGACGAGACGCCCATCGGCAGCTACGTGGCGGCGGTGCACTCCGTGGGCTTCGACGGCGTGCTCTACTTCTACGCCGATAGCCAGCGGGTGCGTCATCGTGCCTTCGAGGAGGCGCTTGTCCAGCAGCTGGACTGGCGGCTGGAGGGGTCTGCGTCCTACGTCGTGCCAGCAGATGCCTCCCTCGTCGAGCAGATCTGGCGGCGTATCCTGCGGGAATACCACAGCAGACCAACGGCTACCACGGCCCTCAGGGACGTCAGCTGCGCCTAGCGCTGCAGGACGGGCTCAATGCCGAGATCCGGGCCTTCGACTATGAGGGCTGCGTCCCGACCAACTACGAGATGGAAGCTCTTCGCTGGCGGGGCTCGCGGCCCTGATGGGGCACCGCGCCGCATGACCGTCTGCTGCATCATCGCCGGGCGCAAGGCGCAGAACATGAATACCGACTACTACAGGGCAGCATCGAGGGGCTCATCGACCTCGTCCTCGAGCGTATCTAGCCGCGCGAGGCGCTATGTCGGCACTCCCTGCTCCGCTGCCCGCACTGGGCCTGGCCTTCGTCGGTGGAGGCCTAGGCAGCGCGCTACGCTACCTGCTGGGGCTCCTCGGGGCTCAGCTCCTCGGGCAGCCCAGCCCGTGGATGACCTGGGGGATCAATCTCCTCGGTCTGCTCGCCCTTGGCTACCTCCTTGGACTCTCGGATCGCACGCTAGGCTCGTGGAGCCCCGAGCTGCGTGTCCTCCTCAGTGCGGGGCTTCTGTGGCGGCTTCACCACCTTCTCTACCTTCTCAGCCGAGGCGCTGGGACTGCTTCGCTCGGCGGCCTATCTCGAGGCCGCCCTCTACATCCTGCTCAGCGTCGGCCTGGGGCTGGGGGCTAGTCTCCTCAGGCTCCGACTGGCGCAGGGCTAGTATCTCACGACCATGATCCTACTGGACGATCTCTATCAGCTCTATCTCGAGCACCCTACGGTATCGACCGATACGCGGCGTCTCAGCCCGGGCTGTATCTTCTTTTGCCCTCAGGGGCGAACTTCGACGGCAACCGCTACGCCCGCCAGGCCCTCGAGGCGGGGGCTGCCTACGCCGTGCTGGACGATCCCGAGCAGCTCATCGACGAGCGCACCCTCCTCGTGGAGGATGTCCTCACGACCCTGCTACAGCAGCTGGCCGCTCACCACAGACGGCAGCTGGGGACGCCTATCCTGGCGATCACGGGGACCAATGGCAAGACGACGACCAAGGAGACTGACGCCGCCGTCCTCCGCACGCTACCCCATCCTCTATACCGAGGGTAACCTCAATAACCATAGGCGTGCCGCTGACGCTGCTTCGCCTGCGCCCCGAGCACCAGTGGGCGATCATCGAGATGGGGGCAAGTCACCCCGGGGACATCGCCGAGCTCTCGGCGATTGCCGATCCTGACTACGGGCTCATCACCAACATAGGCGCGGCGCACCTCGAGGGCTTCGGTCTCGCTGGAGGGCATACGGGCCACCAAGGGCGAGCTCTATGACCATATCCGCGCCAAGGGGCGCAGCTCTTCGTCCACGCCGATGATCCCATGCTGCTGGAGATGAGCGCGGGCGTCCTGCGTGCCATACTCTATGGGACGAGCCCCGAGGCCGAGCTGCGAGGCAAGGTGCTCCATGAGGGTAGCTCGCTGCAGCTGGCACTCCGCTACCGCTCGGGCGACTATGAGGGGCATCTAGCCACCCAGCTCGTGGGAGACTATAACCTGCCGAACGTGCTGGCGGCGCTCGATGTGGGGAGCTACCTCGGCGTGCCCTATGCCGCTATGGAGGAGGCCTTAGCTCGCTTCGCACCCAGCAACAGCCGCTCCCAGCTCATCGAGACCGAGCGCAGCAACCGCCTCATCATAAAACGCCTACAATGCCAATCCCTCCAGCATACACCGCGGGCCCGCAGAACTTCTCGCCATCCCTCAGACTCCAGGGCGGAGGCGTCCTCATCCTCGGGGATATGAATAGAGCCGGCGCTGCGAGCGAGTCGGCGCACCACGAGCTCCTCGAGGAGATCCGTCGTGCAGGGCAGCTGCTCCAGCTCTACCTCTGCGGGCCCTGCTGGGTGCGTGAGCTGGCGGCGCACCCCGACCCTGCGGTCGCTGTCTTCGCTGAGGTAGGGGAGCTTATCCACAGCCTCGAGGTCGCACCCATCAGCGATAGCCTCATTCTCATCAAGGGCTCCAACGGGATCAAGCTCGGCAGTGCGCTAGAGTACCTTTAGCCGCTCTCTGACCCTAGCTCCTAAGCAAACGCGCCCCCTCACTCGTAGCGAGTGAGGGGCGGCGCTTCTGGAAGATCTCAGCCACGCTCGGGGCTGGCCTACGGCGGGGAGCTATTCGCCCCTTGACCCAGACTTGATTATTAGCTACCGAGGTGAAGATCTGATAGCGGCTATTGCTGGGGTCTTCGCTGAGCACGTAGGGCGACTGCGCTACGATGTAGGCGTGAAGCGATCCATCGCGCGGCGGCCGTAGAACCATGAGGCCTGCTGGATCATGCGCGTCATGTGGATCTGCTTCGGCTCGTTGTGGGACCGAGGTGAAGTCCGTGTAGTGAGTCCACCCAGTTCCTGAGTAGTAGCCCCGCATCCAGGTAGCTGCCCGTACGGGTAGACTGCGCTGCATCATCCCCAGGTGCAGGGTGAAGATGTAGCGCCTGGGTGGCTGTCTAGCGCCTGTCGTCTGGTCGGCCTGTCGCGTCTCCGCCAGGGAGGCTCAGAGGCATAGCCCTCGTAGAAGTAGAGCTGCATGTGGCGGCGCGTCGGGTCTATGTCGCCCTGATGAGCGCCAGCTTCTGGCGGCCGTCGGCCGTGGTCATTGACTGCTTATCAGCACTGGGTGGAGCGCTGTGAGGGCTGTCGCTACCACGACGTAGGGCGTAGCAGCTCGATGCCCTGAGGGGTGTAGTGGGAGGGCAGCTCCTCCTTGCCGCTGAGCGTAAGGCTCAGCGGCGTAGCGAAGCCGAAGATGGAGAGCTGGTACTGCTTCTGAGGGTGATCGGCGCCAGTGCCTTGCCCCTGCAGCTCCTGCTTCATGGCGAAGCACTCGCTGCAGCCTGCTGCTTGTCGGCGCTGGTGCGGCGGGTCAGGCGCATGGGTGTCTTGGTACGTAGCCCTGCAGGCAGATGGTGTTGCGGTCGCGCTGCAGTGGGTCCACATGAAGGTGAAGTCCCGTTGTAGGAGTCGGGGACGCCCCAGCCAGGATTGGACCAGCTATGCAGCGCTACGTTGAAGGTGTCGAAGGTCAGCTGGATGCCGCCCTTGTCCGTCAGGTGGTAGGTGGAGCCGAACTCCGTCTTTGTGACCGCCTCTAGGTCGCTCGCGGGATTGGTCACTACGGAGGGGATGGTACCGCCCTTCTGGTAGGCCTCGCTGCTCATGACGACCTCCGAGGCGGAGGTGAAGCGCATCGAGAGGTTGATCCCGCCGAAGGTGCCGCCGTCGGGGATGAGGACAAGGTCCCAGCCCTCGGTGCTGGAGCGCAGCGCCGTGTGGATCTCCTCGAGGCCCCGAGCGATGCGGGCAGAGGGGTACTGATCGTGGCTGGGAAGATCCTCGTACTGGGCACAGGAGACGAGGAGGCCTAGGGCTAGTAGGCCAGAGAATAGGGGATAGGTGCGCATGATCTAGTATCCTTTAGGGTAGTGGGAGAAGTCCATCGAGCCGACCAGCGCCAGGCGGCGCTGCACCTCGGCACGCATCGCATCCAGGTCGGCCGAGTACTCGTCACGCAGGTACTTCTTCATGATCGCGACCTTAGCAAGGAGGATCTGGCGCCCTGTGTACTGGGCGTCGCTGCGGTTGCGCCCGTCGGCGTCCTTCAGCTTGGCCTGCCATTCGCTGTCTGAGTCAAGGAGGTAGTAGGCGAAGAGCTCGGCGAAGTCTTCGTCAGGGTCCGTGCTGGCGTAGTCCGAGACGAAGCCCGCACGCAGCGAGCTCTGTCCCGTACGGGTCCAGTAGAGGAAGGCGTCCTGCTTCTGATACTCGAGGGAGGAGAACTTATCGTACTCGGGCGGATAGGCGCGCTCCTCGTGCAGCGTATGGGCTGACTCGTGGAAGAGTACGCTGATGAAGTTGCTTCGCAGCAGGCTGTTGTCCTGTATGTCGAGGTTATTGATGTCGTAGATCCAGATCTCGCCCTGCGGTGCGGCCCCCAGCATCTTACGGTCGATGCCGTAGCCCGAGGATCCGAAGAGGCTCAGGTACTTGATCGTGTGCTCCTCGAGATAGCCCGAGGGCGTCGAGGAGCGGTAGGAGCCGAAGAAGACGTAGTCCATGACGTTGAGGAACTCAAGGATCTTACCCTCGAGCGCGGGGGCGAGCGAGGAGCGGCGGTCGGTATTGCTGTCGTCATGTAGCGGTGGCGTATCGAGACGTTGTACTCCTTATGCGATGCTGCTCTATGTAGCGGTCCAGTCGGCTCTTGGGCTGCGTCTGCTGGGTGAAGACCCTAGCCTTGCCGTCGACGATGTCGCTGTCGAGCGAGCAGCCAGCTAGGAGGCCGAGCACGCCGAGCAGGGCGGTGGTGATGATTTTCTTCATAGCGGTACGTGTCGGCTAGTATTTGTTGCCTTTGATCGAGCCCTGGACGGCAAGGTCGGGTAGCTGGATGGCGTGGCGGGGATCCTGGGCAGTGGGCTCGGCCTTGACGGTGTAGACGGCTGCCATCATTCTGCCTGCAGTAGACAGGGATGCCGTAGCCTTGATGTCCTGCCAGCGCTAGGCCCTCGTGGAGCGCTCAGGAGGCGGCGGCCTGCAGCGGGTGCTGCAGCAGGGCGTTCTCCTCGTCGCGAGATGGTGAAAAGCTGGGGCTGAGCGGCTTGCGCAGCGAGCCCTCACGGCTGCCGATGTCAGGTGACTGGTAGAACTTGATGATCTTCGCGCGGCTGAAGCTGCAGGCATCGAAGCCCGTGCTGCTGCCGTTGAGGTAGCGACTCGTCCAGAGGTTGAGGTCTGCGACCGCTGCGTCCCATTACGCCTTCCGAGGTGGATCTTGGCCTCAGCGCGTACCATCAGCGTCTCGTCGGTGGTCAGGGGACGGCGAAGGTGACGTTGGCGTTGCTCGGGAGCTTGGGGTACTTCAGCTGCACGGTCTTGTTGATATTCGTTTCGTGTAGATGAAGGGCTGGAAGTAGTAGCGGTCGGAGTTGCCCCAGATGTTGCGGGCGTAGGAGTCTCGGTGCGTGTGAGCTCCTGCCCCTGCCCGAAGCGGGTGTTGAAGTAGATGACGCCGCTGGTCGTGATCGAGGAGAGGACGGAGTAGGTGCTGTGCGTCAGCAGGTTCGCGGGTTCTTGCTGTCGTAGTAGGCTGGGGCGTAGGACTCGTCGGTACGCGAGCGTGGCGGTGAAGGCCGACCAGTCGCGCAGCACGCGTGTGGGGTCGCTGCCCAGGACCTTGTCGGCGTGGCTGACGGCCTCGCTCCACTTCTGATAGTAGAGGTAGAAGCGTGCGGCGAAGGCGTTGGCCGAGGCGGCGGAGAAGTGGTAAGGGGCTTATAGCTCTCCGTATAGTGGAGGTACTTCTCGATGAGGGGGATGCCCTCCTTGAGGTCACGCTCGATCTGCTGGTAGGTCTCGGCCAGCGTGCCACGGGGGTAGTCGGGACGTACGTTGGGGACGACGGTTGAGATACGGGGATGCCGGGGTCGGGCTGCTGCTGGTGGGGCTGTAGGCCTTGCAGAAGGAGGTTCGCCAGACAGAAGTGCGCAGAGCACGTGCTGCGGAGCCTCCCGCCGCTGAGCCTTGGAGCTCCTCGTCCTGGCTGTCCAGCTTCTGGATGCTTGCTAGCGCCTCGTTGGCGTGGGCGATGGCCAGGTAGTGCGACTCCCAGATATTGTAGACGGCGTCGTACTCCCCGTCTGAGTTGAGCGCGGGACGCCAGTAGGCCACGGACTCGACGAACTGCGTGGAGAAGGGATTGCGTGTGCCGTCGTCGAGGGTAGTTGTCGCTGGAGGCTCCTCGATGTAGCACGTCGAGCTCGAGGATGAGCGTAGACCAGGGCCACGTATCCCAGTGGCATCGTGGGGCTCGACATAGTTGGAGCGGGGATTGGCGTCGAGATAGGAGTTGCAGGAGCTGACTCCCATTGCTAGGGTGAGGAGCGCCAGTGACGCCGTCAGGATGATGCTTCGCTTCATAGTGTACAAGTACTATAGTCGTCAAGGGCGCTTAGATCCCCACGACACAGGTGAAGATGAGCGCGTGCGGGCGATAGTCGTAGGGCAGGGCTCCGTTGAGCTTCTTGCTCGAGTAGAGGAGGGCGACGTTGAGAAGCCCTGCAGCTTGAGGTCTATGCTGTGGATGAGGGCTACGCGTCAGCAGGCGTCTCGGGATGCTGTAGTTCACCGAGATATCAGCGCAGCTGTATGTAGTCCAGTGGTGCGATGCGCACGTCGGAGTAGTTGTAGGTGCGGTAGGCACGCGAGAGGGTAGCGTTGTCGTAGAGCTGGGCGGCCGTCGGGATGGAGGGCACGTCGGTGGTGGCCTCATCGCCGGGGCGTACCCAGCGGCGGTTGAACTCCTTGCCGCGCAGCTCGTGGTCGTGGTACTGCGGGCTGAACTGTAGTGGGCAGGCGGCGTGCGTGCCTATGGCGTGAGAACGGGTGGACGCTGAGGCGGACGTTGCCGATGCGTAGGCTGTTGGTCAGCCCTCCTGATCGGTCGGGGTGCGCGTCCCCGAGTAGACGAGGTAGTCGAGGTCGGTCGTCTGGCTGAAGTTGATGAGGTCGCGCGTCACCTTGCCATCGGCATTGCGGAAGAGGGGGAAGCCCTCGCTGGAGAGCCCATGGAAGGGGACAGAGAAGATCGAGGACAGCGGGTAGCCCCTCGCGCTGCTGCCAGAGGAGCCCGTCAGGACGGAGACGGAGGATCGGGCATTGAGCTTGGTGATCTTGTTGGTGCTATGCGTGTAGCTGAAGTTCGTCGTCCACTCGAAGTCCTTGGTTTGGATCTGGTGCGTGGTCAGACTCAGCTCTAGCCCGTGTGCCTCCATGCTGGCCACGTTGGCATAGGGGCGGGAAGAAGCCACCCGTACCCCTGATTGTAGGAGACGTCCATGAGGGTCCGCGCCCCTGACGCTGGTAGGGGTTGAGCCCCAGGCTGACGCGCTCGCGCCAGAGTCCCAGGTGTAGCTCCCAGTTCAGCTCGTCACATACGCTCGTAGGTGAGGGTCCCTATTGGTCGGCTCGCTGATGGTGAGGCCGGGCTCGACGAGCTTATTGGGGCGGTAGATGGCTCGGCGATGATGCGGCGATTGGGTTGTAGACGAAGGGCAGCGTCCCCGTCATCCCGTAGGCGATCTTGGTCGAGGAGGAGGAGGAGGGGCTGCAGGTGTGAGAAGAAGGACTCTCGGCCGGGTCCCAGCCGAGGGCTACATTCCACGTCGGGGTCCAGCGGCTGGTGCGGGAGGCCCCGAAGCGGTTCGTCCCCTCGTAGCGCATTGATCCCTCGAGGCTGTAGCGGCCGAGGTAGGTGTAGGCGAAGTTCGCCAGGAAGGAGACGTTGCGGTCGAGCTCCGTCAAGCGGTAATAGTAGTTGTTGTTGGCATCACGCAGCCAGGTGAAGGCGAGCGGGTCGAAGGTCGCGAGCTCCCCGAAGGCGAAGTTGACCCCGTACTCGTCGTGCCAGCCGTTCTTGCTCGTCTGGTCGTAGAGGTCGAAGCCTGCCGTGGCCGAGAGCTGGTGCCTGCCGCTCCACTCGTCGCTGTAGCTGAGGCGTCCCTGCAGGTCGAGGCGGGAGTCGCTGGTGCTGCTGATATTGCGTGAGCCCCCATGAGGGCATCACGCCTCTGGGGGATGGCATAGACGTCGTCGGCGGGCTTGTAGAGGTAGCTGTTGTTGTCACGGATGATGCGCTTCTGCATGGCGCGGTAGCGCTTGGCGACGTTGGAGTTCTCGGTGCGTATGTACTCGGTCTCGCTACCGCTGTACTGGATGGAGCCGAGGATGCTGGCCGATAGCTGCTTGATGGGCTGCCAGCGGAGTGAGGCCTGGAAGCGGAGGTTGGCTCCCTGTAGGTCCATATAGTTCTCCTTGAGCTCCTGCTTGGCGTTCAGCGGGGCGTATTCGTAGAGGTAGTAGAGCTTAGGGTCGTACTGGCGGGGCATAGACTGCGCCAGTGTGAGTGTCTTGAAGTCTCCCCCAGCGTGCTCCTGGCGGTGAGGTCGCGTTGGCTATGGCATTGAAGGTCCAGTGGGCGTGCGGGCGGTAGGTGGCGTTGAGGTTGAAGAAGTAGCGCTTCGAGTGCTCGTCCTTAGCCCAGCCTGGGTCGAGGTCTACGCCTATGCTGGTGTAGAAGTTGGCTCGCTGCGTCCCCGAGGAGAGGCTGACGGTGTGCTGGTGGCGTATGCTGTGCCGGTAGAGCTCACGGAACCAGTCGGTATTGCGCTGCTCGGCGGCCGCTAGGGTACGCCAGGCGTCCCTCCCTCGGTGTTGTCCTGGGTGAACTTGCCGTTGCGGTACAGGCACATTATCATAAGAGCCAGCCGTAGACCCCCGTATTTGTTTTGGTAGAGGATATTGGCAGGGGTGAGGGTTCCCGCCCTGCCTCCAGCTCACGTAGGAAGGCCATCTGGTCCTGCGAGTTCATGATGTTGAAGTCGCGGTAGGAGGGATGAAGCGGTAGGGTGAGCTGGCTGGTGTGGGTCATGTGGCTGGTGCCCTGTCCCGCGCGTCGGGTGCGGACGGCGATGACCCCACCGCAGCTTGGTTCCCATAGAGAGCCGTAGCGGAGGCGTCGGAGATCACCTGGTAGCCCTCGATGTCCTGCTCGGAGAGTCCGGGCAGGGGCTGAGGCGATGAGGCGCTTGGCGTCGGGGCTCGCCAGGTCAGCGCGGTGTTGAAGGTACTATCCTGTCGGTGAGACGACGCCGTCGATGACCCATAGGGGGTAGTACTTGCTCTGGATGGAGGTCGCCTGACGCATGGTAGTCACTTGGCTCCCTTGCTCCTCGTCATCCTCGGTGAGCTGTAGGCGTACGGGGAGTGGCAAGGACCTCGAGCTGCTTCTTACCCTGGAGACTGAAGAGAGGACGCTGCGCTCCTCTGTCTGTATGGAGAAGGTACCGACGCTGTCGGTGCTCCCGAGTAGTTTGTTGCTCGCCTTAGTGGTGATCGAGACGCGGGGGAGCGGGGTGCCTCGTGAATCGCGGACCACTCCATGTACTGCATACTCTGTGCTAGAGCAGGGGTAGCGAAGAGAGGAGCAGCCCTATACAGCTGAGCAGTTGCCTGAGGTCGATAGATCATATCCATACGGGAAGTAGCTGGATGGTTTAAGTAGTATTCCACTAACAAATGTAAAGAAAAAATCATTTTTACCACGTATCCCTGCCCTAAAAGTGTAATCATGAAGTCTGCCTAGGCAGAGGCTGAGGGCCTGCTGCTTGGCCGCTCGAATAGGCCCTCCGAGTAGCTGTCTAGCGCCGCTCGATGGGGTCTGGCGTGGGCGCGTGCCTCTGTGCTGGGGCGCCGTGAGGGATATCCCCACGGCGCTGAAGGATACCCCTCAGCGTGCTGACTGACGTCCATCAGGGCGCTGACTGAGTATGCCTCAGCAGCGTGGCGGATAAGGCTCAGCACCTCCGCCCTTAGCAGGGTACTCAGCTGCCCCTTATGCTAAGGGTGCGCCCTCACCGTCCGAGGGATGGATGACAAAGCGTTGTACAAGCTCTGATGCGTAGTGATATCCACGGCCTACACCTAGCTATCTGCTCGAGGAAGAGGTGCCTCCGTAGGGGCTTGTGCGACAGCTCTGGGCTTTGCTCATACAGCTTGAGCGAAGCCCCAGCGGGGCGACCCGCTCAAAGCCCAGGGTGAGGGAACGCTGTAGGCGTGACGGAACCCTGGGTCAGGCAGCACCAGACACAAAGAGCCCTACAGGGGCGACCCTCAAAACAGGTAAGAGCAAGGCCGAAGCGTATCTATTGTAGCCTTACGAAGGCTTTGAGGGTCGCCCCTGTAGGGCTTTAATATCTATTTGTCTGAGCTACCCAGGGTTTGGTCGCCCTTACAGGGCTGCGCACCCTGGGCTTTGGACGGGTCGCCCCTGAGGGGCTTTCCCAATCCGCTCGAGCAGCATGTAGGACTGACCAGCTCATCCCGATCCTATCCTATCCTTTGGCAAAATATCAAAGGGAGCGCTATCTGTCTGCTTGTTTGGAGTAGGCCTTGTTCCTAGGCCTTGTCCTGCCGTCTGTAGGCTGAGTGTAGCGAGTGCGCGGAATCAGGATAAGGGCTAAATGACTAACTTCGCAGTAAGCCTGATACCTAGTCTCGTCTACTACCTATGAAGCCAATGAATGACCTTGGAGCACAGCTCGTCCTCGTGCTGCTACTCTGCCTTTCCCTTCCTTATCCTAGCTTTGCGGAGGTCGCTATGCCCGCCGCAGACTCCCTCCCCGCGCTCAGTGCGCCTCAGGACAGCCTCCTCGGACGGGAGGCTTGGGGTGCTGGATCGAGGAGCAGCAGGCCCTCGGCGGGCTCGAGGAGGACAGGCGGGGCAGCTGCTCTCTATGAGCGGCTGAGGCTCGCGCCGCTGGAGCTCAATATGCTGCATGAGGAGGAGCTGCGGCGGTTGCCCTTCCTCCGACTATCAGATCTATCAGCTGCTTCGCTTCCGTAGCGATCAGGGACAGCTGCTCTCGATGAGGGCAGCTGAGCCTGAGTCCCAGGCTGGGATGCGGCGACGCTGCGGCTCTTCGTTCCCCATGGCCGTCTGCCGCTACACGCCCCGCCTACTGGCAGCCCTCGCCGTCCTGGCGAGGGGCGCGGACAGCTGGAGCTAGGGCTACAGGCGGCGCGAGGGCAGAGGCCGCGTGCGGGGCAGCTGGGGGCAGGAGGATGCGCGCTCCTCTCGGCGGCCTACTATCAGCGGCAGGAGCGGCTGCAGCTCTATGTGGCGGGGCGAAAGGGCTACGGTGAGCCTTGGAGCTGGCGCGGGCGGCGCGGCTTCGACAGCTACAACCTCTCGCTGCGGCTGAGCCGTGAGGGGCTGCTGCGGCAGCTGGTGCTGGGAGACTACAGGATGGCGCGCGGCCTGGGACTCAGTGCTCGGGCAGGGCAACTATCCGCTGCTTCGCTCCTACCGCCCTAGGCTGGGGCGGGACTAGAGGCCCGTACAGCACGCCACCGAGCAGCGCTTTCCCGAGGACTGGCCTGCGTGCTTGCTCCAGCACGGGACTGGGAGTGGGCTTCGGCCTCTCCTGCAGGCACTTGATGCCACGCAGCGGGGCCTCTTCGTCGCGTCTGCAGCTCAGCGGGGCGGGCGTACATCGGACGGCGAGCGAGCAGGCACGGCGGGGCGCCCTCGAGGAGCGGATGCCAGCGGGCTGGCTGCAGTACAGCCAGCGGGCGTGGGCAGTGGCCGTGCAGGCGGCCTATCTGGATTGGGGGATAAGGGCTCCAGCTGCTGCCGAGCGCTCCTGAGCTCGGCGCGCGCCGCCACTTGTGCTGGGAGCCTGAGCTACACTGGCACAGCCCGCAGGCACAGCTGAGGCTGGAGGGCGAGCTAGCCTCTCAGAGCGGCGGAGGCTGGGCGCTGGCGCAGCATCTGAGCTGGGGGCAGGGGGTGCTGGGATCTAGGGCTCGGCTATGGCGCCTCAGCCCCAGCTATTGGAATAGCCTCCAGGCGCAGGCTGGAGCATGCGGCCTGGGTGCATGGCGAGGAGGCGCACGCCTCTCACTGGCAGCTACGAGCTGCTGGCCTGCATACGCGGCTCACGCTGCAGGCTGAGGCCTATCACCCGTTGGGTGCACTGCGAAGGGGCAGAGGAGGGTGGCCACTGGAGCTGGGTCGCCGAACTGAGGCATCAGCTCGACGCCGCAGGACGGGCTTTCCCTTAGCCTCTGGTGGCGGCGTGCTCAGCGCGCCGAGGGACGACGAGCCGCCTGGGGCTGCAGCTCGAGCACAGCGGCCGTATGATGGAGCTGCGCTGTGGGCTCCAGCTTGTCCCGAGCGCGCTGCGACACGCCTGGGCGCTCTATGCCCGTATCCGTACGCAGCTGAGTCCCGCGCTTCGCCTAGAGCTCGGGGCGGACTACTTCGACGCCGAGAGCTGGCAGCAGCGGCTCTACGGCTACCTCCCGAGAGGCCGCCACAGCTACGCTCCGCAGCTGCTCTATGGTCGGGGCTATGATCTGGTGCTGCGCCTGGCTGGGCGCCTCGGCACGCGAGTGGTGGCTGGAGGGGGAGGCGAGCTACCAGCGTCAGTTCGTCCCCTCACGCCCCAGCCTAATGCACTACGCCCTGAGCTGCATCTACCGCTACTAGCGGTGCGATGCAGCTCAGGGCGTATCCTGATGGGAGGGTGAGGCCTTGTCAGAGTGGCTTCCCTAGATAAGGGGATCTTCGTCTGGACTGGGGCTGTAGGCGCTGAGATCTAGCGCTACTTCCTCTGAGGAGCTAGTAGCGGCGGGCGCAGCGGGCTGTGCCGCCGCGCGCTGCTGCAGCTGTACGTGCTGGCAGACGATCTCCGTGGTGGGCTGACTGAAGCCAGCCTTGTCCGTCTCCCCGTCCGTACTCGAGGCGTCCCGCCACGGCGATGGTGTCCCCATAGCCACGTGCTGCTCGACGTAGATACCTGGGGGCGCCGCGCAGCACGACGCGGTGCCGGGCACGCTGCTCATGAGAGCTGACCGCCCCTCACGCTGGGTGATCTGCTCGCGCGTCTCGAGCCGTAGGCGTACCTCGGGGTAGCCTGGGGCGAGGTAGTGCACGCGGGGGCTGTCGGTGACGACGCCCGTGAGGATGACCTGATTGATGGGGGTGGGGGAGCTGCTCATCGGTGGGCTAGCGCTGCAGGACCTTGTTCTTGGCTACGACAGCCACGTACTCCTTGAGGTAGTTGGGCGTCCAGTAGGCCGTGTCGACAAAGGTCTTCGCTTCGTAGAGCTGGGTAGCCAGTGCGACCATGTCCTTAGCCTCGGGGTACAGCAGCTCCTCGAGGAGCTCGTGGTGCCCGTCACTCCAGAGGCCCTTGACCTTGAGGGCGCCATCGCCGAAGAAGAGGTGCTCTGCCCTCCGTAGCGAGGCTTTGCTCCGCCTCCAGCACGAGGGCGCTGTCCTCACTGAGGCGTCGCCCCGCAGCGTCGAGGTCGCGGTATGAACCTCCATGCGGCGTGCGTCCAGCATGGGATGCAGCGTGGCCTGCGTCTCGGGACGTAGGGCGGCGAGCACCAGCGGTAAGGATGGCGAGCGTGTCCACGGCGATGAGCGGCAGCTGCATCCCCCAGGCAGAGGCCCTTGGCGAGCGAAGTGCTGATGCGTAGCCCCGTATAGCTGCCTGGGCCTGCACTGGCGGCGATGGCGCGCAGCTGCTTGCCCTCAGCCTTCAGCTGCCCTAGTAGCTCCTCGACCATAGGGGCAAGGGCGGCAGCGTGTCCTCCCTCAGGGGCGCTCACTGAGGCGGGAGGCTAAGGCTCTTCGCCCCAGCCCTAGGGGCTGCACTGCAGTGGCTGGTAGCGGTCTCGATGCAGAGTATCATGAGGGGCTTAGTCTGGGATGAGTTCGACGGGGCAGTGGTCGGGCCGAAGACCTGATCGTGGATCTCGGCCGAGCGGAGACGGGGCGCTAGCCGCGCTGAGGTGACAGTAATCAATACGCCAGCCTGCGTTGCGCTCACGGGCTCTACCGCGGTAGGACCACCAGGAGTAGCGCTCCCGCGCCTCGGGATGGAAGTAGCGGAAGGTGTCGACGAAGCCCGCGTCCAGCAGCAGCTGGAACTTGCCGCGCTCCTCGTCGGTGAAGCCCGCGTTGCGCCCTATTGGTCTTGGGGTTCTTGGAGGTCAATCTCCTGGTGCGCTACGTTGAGGTCGCCGCAGACGATGATGGGCTTCTGGCATCCAGGGCCACGAGGTAGCTGCGGAAGGCATCCTCCCACTCCATACGATAGTCGAGGCGGCGCAGCTCGTCCTGCGAGTTGGGCGTGTAGACCGTGATGAGGTAGTAGTCGGGGTACTCGAGCGTAATGACGCGCCCCTCGATCGTGCTCCTCCTGCCCGATACTCATAGCTCACGCTGAGCGGCTCGTGGCGAGTGTAGATGGCCGTACCGGAGTATCCCTTCTTGACGGCATAGTTCAGTAGCTCTGATAGCCAGGGAGCTCGGCATCGAGCTGCCCTGCCCTGCATCTTGGTCTCCTGTAGGGCAGACGAGGGTCAGCGTCCGAAGCTGGCGATGATGTCCAGGAAGCCCTTGCCGAAGACGGCGCGCAGCCCGTTGACGTTCCAGCGAGATGAACTTCATTCCTGTGATGTGTGCTTGGGGTCTCTTCTATTCTAGATATGGGGTGGGGTCCTCGATACCAGCCTCGGCCATCGCCTCACGGCGCTCGACGCAGGTGCCACAGCGGCCGCACTGTACGCTGCCGCCCTCGTAGCAGCTCCAGGTCTCGGCATAGTTGAGGCCGAGGGCCTTTGCCGTGGCGGGCGATCTCGCCCTTGCTGATGTCCCGTGTAGGGGGCGCATACCTCGACGCCGAGGCTGGTGCCCGCGGCGATCAGCCTCGATGCATGGGACGGATGAAGGAGGCGCGGCAGTCGGGGTAGATGGCGTGGTCGCCGAAGTGATTGGCTATGTAGAGGCGCTTGAGGCCGCGGCTCTCAGCAAGGCCCGCAGCTATGGAGAGCATGATGCCGTTACGGAAGGGGACGACGGTCGCGGCCATATTCTCCTCGTCGTAGGCGCCCTTGGGGATCTCACCGCCGCCCTCCAGGAGCGCGCTGCGGAAACTACTGTCCCATGAAGCCTAAGGGGATGATGATATGCTCGATGCCTAGACGCTGGCAGTGCAGCGCCGCCATGGAGAGCTCCCGTGCGTTGTGCTTCGAGGCCGTAGTCGAAGGAGAGGGCGAGGGCGATATCAGCCTGATACTCGTAGAGCAGCGTCACGCTGTCCATGCCGCCCGAGAGTACGATGAGTCCTTGCTTTGTATTCATTAGTCTCTGGTCTCTGTACTGGTATAATGCCCCGCTGGGCTGCTTGGTTCAGTGGCGCGCCTAGAGGGGAAGCGCCTAGACGAAGAAGCTGAGGAGGATCTGCGCCGAGATGATGCGCACGAACATCGCCACGGGGTAGACGATGGCGTAGGCTACCGAGCTGGAGCGCGACTCATTGAGTGACATCGCGTAGTCTAGGGCCATGGAGTTGGCCATCGCCCCGCAGAGCAGCCCTACGGTCTCGGCGTGCGTCTTGCGATAGCCGAAGAGTGACACGATGCCGACTAGCAGCGTGAGGCGGTAGGGTGATGAGGAAGCCGAGAAGATCCATAGCGGTCCGTCGCCGTGGATGATGGTCTCGAAGAAGTGCGCGCCGCTGGCGAGCCCTAGCCCTGCTAGGTAGAGGATGATGCCGAGCTGCTTGATCAGCTGCGTGGCGCTATTGGTCATGTAGGTCGCGAGCCTGAGGCGCGGGCCGAAGGCACTCATGCAGGATACCTGTCATAATAGGGCCCGCCAGCGAGCCTAGCTTGATCGGCATGCACTGAGCCCAGGGATCGCTACGGGGATGGAGCCCAGGATGCAGCCGAGGGCGAGCCCTGCGAAGAAGCTCACTAGCTTGGGCTTGTCGAGGGTGTTGATAGAGTCGCCGATGAACTTCTTTGCCTTGGCGATCTCCTGCGCCTCGCCTACGACCGTCAGGCGGTCACCGAGCTGTAGGTGCAGCTCGGGCGAGGCCAGGATCTCGATCCCAGCACGGTCGATGCGGGTGATATTGATGCCGTACTCGTTGCGCAGACGTAGGGCGCCGAGCTTGATGCCATTGATCTTGCCGTTGGTGATGATCAGGCGCTTGGTGATGAGCTGGGCGTCGATGGCGTCCCAGTCGATGTCGGGGCGGTTCCAGTCGCGCGACTCGGAGCGGCGGCCGAAGAAGGCCTCCAGCACGCCGAGGTCCTCCTCGTGGATCAGCAGGAGCAGGTGGTCGCCCTCCTGCAGCAGGGTCTGATGAGGTGGGGACGATGAGCTTGTCGCCACGCCAGACGCGGGAGATGATGAGTGCTTCTCCTGTGGGCACACCACCTCGAGGATGGTCTTGCCGAAGAGCCTAGGGTTGGTCGGGCTCCAGCTCGGTGATGTAGGTGGTCTTGCTCTCGAGGCGGTCTTCCTTCTGCTTCTTGGGCTCGATGACCTGCAGGATGAGGATAGCGAGGATCATCCCCACGACGCCCAGCGGATAGGTCAGGGCGCAGGCCAGCGCCAGGTCAGCTACCTGCGGTGCCTCCAGCCCGACGATGTCCTGCAGGGTGCTCTGTACGGCCGCCAGCATGGGGTATTGGTCACGGCACCCGACATGATGCCCATCATATTGGGCATGGAGATACCGAAGCAGTAGTGGAGGATGACCACCAGCAGCAGGCCCAGGGTGATGAGCAGCAGCCCAAGACCATTATATAGGATGCCCTGACTTTTGAGCGAGGGGAAGAAGGAGGGGCCCACCTCGACCCCTAGCGCATAGACGAAGAGCGTCAGCCCCAGCGTCTGAGCAAAGCTGCTCATCTCGGGCTGGACGACCACGCCGGGGAGTGCGCCGCCAGGATCCCGACGAAGAAGACGAAGGTAATGCCCAGTGAGATCTTGCCTATGCGTAGCTTGCCCAGGATCAGCCCCACGGCTGACACGAGGGTGAGTATCACGAGAGTCTGGAGTACCGACGGCTCGACGAAGACCATGCGGCACCAAGAGTAAACTGCCTCCATATGTCACTAATTAGCTAGCTGGGCGGCCTGTCCCAACCACTGGCCTGGACAAAAGTAGCACTTTTATGGCTGGCTCGCGCCCCCGAGTCTGCGCTGAGCACTCGTGCCGAGGGAGTCATGGCGCCTAGCCTCCCCCTACCTTATATGAGGGATAGAGCACTTGGCCAAAGCAGCCCCCTGGCCCGATCGTGGGCTGGGGGCTGCTTGCAGAGTGGGGACAGGCTGGGCGGGCGGGCTTAGTCCAGCAGCTCGAGCTGGGCGAAGCGCAGTAGGAGCTTCTTGGTGTCGCCGGCGTCCGAAGGCTACGGTGGCCTTGGCGTCGTCGCCTGCACCCTCTGGCTCCATCACCTCGCCCTCGCCGAAGCGCTTGTAGCAGCACCCGAGGCCGATACGCGGCTTTCCCGATGCGACTGACGGGCTGCGGCGCCTCTTCGCCTCCCTGCGTAGGCAGGGACCTTGCGGCTGAGGGCGTGCGGGACCGGGCCTCGAAGATGGGGAGCGGCGCTGAGGTCCATCGGCAGCTCCTCGCTGTGAGCCTCGCCGCGCGCTGCCGTGGCCGTGCGCTACCCATGCTGGGTGGTGTGTCCATACGGAGCAGCTCCTGGGGCAGCTCACGCAGAAACGGCTGGGGCGGCGGTACTCGGTACGCCCGTTGCGGGAAACGCTCGCGGGCGTAGCCTAGGTGACAGCTACGCTCGGCGCGCGTCAGGGCTACGTAGAAGAGGCGGCGTTCCTCCTCCAGCTCGCGCCCTACATTGCTCATCATCGAGAGGGTCCTCCTCGAGCGAGGATGAAGACGTGGGCGAACTCCAGTCCCTTGGAGGCGTGGATCGTCATCAGCGTCACGGCATCGTCCCCCTCGCCAGCCGTGTCCTGGTCGGTCATCAGGGCGACCTCGCTGAGTAGCTGCCGAGGGGTGGGCTGTGGTCGGCCTCGAGGCTGGTGCGCACGTGATTCGTCGATGCCGCCGAGTAGCTCCTTGATGTTCTCCAGCCGTGCCTTGCCCTCGCCCGAGCTGTCGGACTGCAGGTCGGCCAGGATACCCGTCTGGCGGATGACACGCTCTACGACGGCATAGAGGTCCTGCTCGCTGCGGCTGTGGTCGCGTAGCTCGTCAATGAGCGCGGCGAAGGCCTGGAGACGCGTGCTGCGGTGAGGCGTTCACCGCTACGCCGATAGCCAGCGGGTCGTGCAGCACGCGGCTCGGAGACGGCCTCACGCTGGGCGGCCTCGCGTACACCGCAGTACGGTGGTGTCGCCTATGCTTCGCTTGGGATAGTTGATGATGCGCAGTGGGGCCTCCCTCGTCCTGCTCGTTGATCATCAGGCGGCGGTAGAGCGATGACATCCATGTCTCCTTATGGTCGAAGGAGCGCCCGCCGTAGATGCGAGGAGGGATGCCGAGGCGGCGAGAAGACCTGCTCTGGGGTGCGGCTCTGCGCATTGGTGCGGTAGAGCACGGCGATGCTGCTGTAAGGGCTCGCCCGAGCGGACGAAAGGCGGATCTCCTCGCCTGCCCAGAGGGCCTCAGGTCGCCCGTCATGGCCTCATGTACCTGGATGGGTTCGCCTTCCTCTTCCTCAGAGAAGACGGCCTTGGGGATCTGGTATTCGTTCTGCGCGATGATGCGGCCCGCCGCGGCTACGATGGTCTGGGTGGAGCGATAGTTGCGCTCGAGCTTGAAGACACGTGCTAGCGAGGTCTTCTCAAAAGCTCAGGATGTTCTCGAGGTTTTGCTCCGCGAGGAAGGGTAGATGCTCTGGGCGTCGTCGCCAACGACGAAGATCTTACCTTCTCCTGCATCAGCTGCTTGGCCACCGTAACGACTGGGCAGTTGGTATCCTGGTACTCGTCGATCAGGAGGTAGTCGATGCGCTCCTGCCACTCACGTAGTACGTCGGGGTACTCGCGGAAGAGGATGTTGATCTGCAGCAAGAGGTCGTCGAAGTCCATGGCGTTGGCCTGCTTCAGCTCGCGCTGGTAGTGGCTGTAGATCTCCGCCACGCGGGGGATGCTGCTCTTGGCGTCGTAGGTCAGCAGCTCCTTGTGGGAGGGTAGGCCTCGGCCGTGATCAGGCAGTTCTTGGCCGAGGAGATGCGGCTGTGCACCACGTTCGACATGAACCTTGTCGTCGAGGCCGAGGCTGTGATGATGCCCTTGATGGCGGCTGCGGCATGTCCCTCGTATTATATATGGAGAAGTCGGGCGTGTGCCCAGCAGACTGGCGATGCTGCCGTAGGATACGTAGAAGACGGGTGGGAAGGTCGCTACGGATGTGCCGTGCGCGGCTCCGCCCGCTGGCTGATACGCTCGCGCGCATCTCGCGGGCGGCCTTGTTGGTGGTCAGCGCCGCGGGTCGCATGTGGTAGCGAGTCGATGAGGTGCAGCTTGTAGACCAGCACGCGTGTCTTCGCGCTGCCAGCGCCAGCGATCACGCTGGGCCATCGTCGTAGGTCACGCGGCACGCATGGGCGTCGGTGAGTTCGCTGAGGTAGAGAGAGTCGCTGCGCCTTGCGCCAGGGGCTTGCTTGGGTCTATAGGGGAGGGGTCAGTAAGGGCAGCGGGCTGGTGTGGGACCTCAGCGCTCCTCTGAGGGGACAAAAGATACGGAATTGCCGCGAGCTCCGTTCGCTCAGGAGCTCAGCGTTCGCTCCCTTCATATCCACGTAGTACCGGCACGTAGTAGGGACCGTAGAGCTCACCGATGCCGAGGTCACCTGCGCTCGGTCGGTCGCGTGCCGTGGCGATCTGAGGGGCTCGTCGGCGCATTGAAGAAGAACTGAAGATGTGTGCGTGCCGACGGATTCCGTCGCGAGAGTCCACTACGCTTATCGTCGATCACTCCGCGACGCGGCGATTGATGAGGGTCTCGCCCGATCAGAGCGAACTGTCATAGCTCGTGGCCAATGTCGATCCGCGTCTCCCGCTTGGTCTCTATTCTGCTGCCAGTCGAGGATGGTCGTGTAGAGGCGGCATCAGCGCCGAGCTCCACGGTGGTGGTGGGCTCCATCGTGCGGTAGAACTCCAGCCCGCGCCTGCTCCGACGGAGTGCCGAGACCACGCGCGGGCTGATGACGCGTGATCGCCTGCTGCTCGCTCAGAGCGCGCACGCTGGCCTGTAGTGAGGGGCTGGTCCAGCTGGGCTCCTCCGCCGCGTGTTGACCACAGGCATCGGGAGGGATGGTGCAGCGCTCGGCGTAGAGCTGCTGTAGTTGTCAATGCCAGCTGCGCTGCACGTGGGTGTTATTCACAGCATGCTGCAGCTGCTCAGGGGCGAGGAGGAGCGCCTGGGGCTGGGTTAAGGGCGTGGGCTTCATCCTTCTGTAGACGCTGATGAGACGTGTGATCCTGGGGCCGCTCTCGGGGTAGCGCTCCATCCCTGGCGGAGGTAGTGTAGGGCCTCCTCGGCGCTCGGTTGCCAGAGAAGAGTCCGTACTCGGCGCAGCACCCAGGGGGCGGGCGGCGTGGCTGGCCACCGGGCTGCCTGTAGCCTTTGGTGCAAACTGCTCCAGGTCTTGGCGCGGCTGAGGGAGTAAGCTTCTTGGGCTGCAGGTCGACCAGCGTGTCGTACTGCTTCCACAGAGTAGAGCAGTGAGCGGCCGCAGCTGGGAGGCGCTGAGCGTCAGCACGAGCGGCGAGGGGCGCAGCCTGGGGAGGTCTCATTATGGTGTATATACATGTCCCGAGCAGGAGGTGGGAGCCCGCCCTGCTCAAGGCGCAAGATATAGAATTGCGCATGCGCTGAGGGGCGCCTATCGTGATGACGATCCTCGGCTACGTGCTGATGGGGAATTGCGCACGCGCGAGGGGGCGCTGAGGGCTTCCGCAGAGGGGCGAGGTCTCACGCCTCCTGCCGCGCTCACGGCCGCCTTATCCTGAGCGCTGAGGGATGCCCTCAGCGCGCACTGATATCCTCAGCTCCCTGACGGCGTCCTCGGCGCGCGACTGATATCCCCAGGGGCCTCAGGCTTGCTGTCCGCCCGGGCCCTGGGCTGCCTCCGCAGGCGCATGAGGTGCGACGAGGGGCTTTGGGACAGTTTGCAGAATTTCGACCTTTGTGCCCAAGGAGGGTGCTCCCCTCAGGGCACCTTTACCTCTCGTTCATTATGCAGCATCTCTTTATGACCTGTCTCATACCCCTCGGACTCCTCTCCAGCACGACTGGCGAAGGAGGCCATCCTCTCGCTCGCTCCCAAGGCCTTCCCAGGCCGCTTTCCAGGCAAATAGCACGGCTGTGATCCTCGATGTGCGCCGTCCCTCAGAGTTTGCCGAGGGGTCATCTCAAGGCGCCATCCTGCTCGATTGAGCTCAGTGATAAGGCCTTCGTCGAGGCTGGCGAAGCTCGATAAGAGCCGTACGCACTATGTCTACTGCCGCAGTGGCCATCCGTAGCCGTCGCTGCGCGCGCTGATGCAGTCCCCGGGCTTCAAGGTCGTCGAGATGAAGGGCGGCTACTTGAGGGTTTGGGTCTCCGAAGGACTCTCCCGTAGAAGTAGGCCCTCCCACTAGGCGCTCCTTAGGGCTGCTGGGGCAGCCTCCTCCTAGGGTGAGGCTGCCCCGAGATGCGTCTGCGTCGGGTGGGGACCTCAGGGCCCCCAGGTGGGGAACGTGGAGCCTCATCTCGCAGTGGGGGCGCGGGTGGGGAGGCGTGCTGCGGCCCGCTGGGGAGGCGTCTCGGCTATATGAAGGCGGCTTCGGCTTGGCCGTCTCGTCTGGAAACTCAGGCATCTTTGCAGTGACCCTGCACCCGCGCGTAGCGGGCACAGACTACGTATGTTATGATCCAAGGGCTCTCTGCTAGCTGCTTCGCTACTGCTCCTCTCCTCCTGCAAGCAGGTACTATCGCGTGCAGAAGTCCACGGACGTGGCCGAGCGCTACTCCTATGCTGGACAGAGCTACAACGAGCAGAGCACGGCCGTGTGGTCAGTCTGCTGGAGGATGTGGCACCCTCGCTGGTCTGGCACCGCCGAGGGCCGGGAGTACCCCAGCTTGGCTAACTCCTACTGGAGCAGGGGCAGGGAGGCCCAGACATGCGCGCCTGCTACCTTGCAGAGCTACTCACGAGCTGTCCCAAGGCTCTGATGGCAGAGGAGGCGCACTTCATGCAGCTACTGCTCTCTATAAGGCTACGCCTGATGCTCTGCCTGGACTCAGTCCGCCACGCTCGGCGCGATCAAGGGCTGCAGTGACCTACTCCCTCGACCGCCACCTCCTGAGACTGAGGTGGAGCGAGACGCTCTTCGACCTGCAGGATAAAGCTTGCCCACCACAAGAGTACCTGGCGGCCCAGCTCTACTTCGACCTGAGCCTCTACCTGGGGACAACTAAACGCGAGTCGCCGTCATCCACGGCGCAGTGAACGCGCTCCAAGGATTCTCCCTCTACGCGCCTATGTGGAGGATATGCTAGCCTCATCTTGCGTGCCAAGTATGAACAGGCCGAACTCTGTCGTCCCCGAGCGTCTCCAGGAGCAGTGTCCGTGAGGCTCTCGATGGCCACTAGCCTACCGTCAACGACTTCCCCGAGGCCCAAGTACCGTGGCAGCCCAGCGCATCTACGAGCGCATGAACAGCCGCAAAGACTGCAGGACTAGCCGCCTTCTCCCTCAAGACGATATCTACAGACAACAGAGAATATGCCCGGCATAAGTGCAGGACCCATAGCACCAACACGATCAGCCGCATGGCCAGCTCTGGTGCAAGGATACGGGAGAACATCTTACGAGGACGGTAGAGGATCATCGCTGCGCCAACCAGATCGCTCAGGAGACGAAGCAGGAGCTGGAGGCGAAGCTGCAGGAGTTCTGCCGTGTGCACGGATGAGGAACCGTAGGGTCTTCGGGCACGAGAGCAGGATCGAGCGTGTCGCGTCGGTACGAGGCGCCTCGCCCAAGCCTACGCCCGCGGCGGCGAAGGAGTACGAGGACGGCGAGCTGCACTGCGTCATCGCCGGTCGCGCAAAGTCGTCAGACGTCTACCTTTATGTGGCAAGCGTATCTAGCACCCTCTGGCTGCTCCTCGTAGCTCGGCTATGGAAGCGTCTTCAGCCTTTCAGGACATCGCCATCTTCATACGATGGATGAGGGCACCTACTGCCTGCCCAATAACTGGGGGCATCTATACCGGCGCTGACGGCCTCGTCCAGCACCGCGTCTACGTCATCGGGATCCCCAGCTGGCTCGCCCGCTCGTGCGCTACGGCCTCATCGGGCTCTCCCCGCGCCGCGTGCTGCAGACAAAGCTGCCTGACGATCCTCCTGGCGCTCGTCATCTTCGGCGGAAAGGCTGAGTCTTACATAGGCTTCTGTTAGCTGGCAGTGCCTGCTTCAACAATACGTGCGAGCTTCGGCATATCGCATGTCTGGCCCATCATCTGCCTCCCGCTGCTGTACCTGGCTGCGCGACGCGCGATCTACGACGTAGATTCTCGTCGAGCCTCCGAATCAGCTCCGAGACGAGGCGCGCTGTCCCTCGTCCAGATCCCATCGGTAGACAGAAGCGAAAAGTCTGCCTGCGCGGCAGCCTTGCTGGACTTCAGCTTTGGTCGTATCGCGTCATCCTAGCTCACCACTTTCACGTCCTAGACCCACAGTCCACGAGCCTGGCGCAGTTCGATTCCCTGCAGGCGATCTCACCTCATCGACGCCGCAAGTATCGTGCCCAGGCCGAGGCCCTCGTCCACTATTTCTCTGAGGAGGCCCTCATCCACACGCACGCATCGAGATCCTTTACTTCAGCATCGCCCTCCTCAGGCGAGTTGCCCAATCTGCGCGGCGTCCTGAGCGAGGAGCGCCTGGAGCAGTCTGCACGGCATCCACCTCGCTTCACGGGCGCTGACGCAGCACGTCAGGCGATATCACCGAGCGTATCACGTTTCACGACGTGCGCCGTCACGTACTTCAATGGGCGAGGAAGTTCACGAGCCCGGACCGCTGACGATGAGCGAGTGCCCGTGCACTTCGGCCCGATCGTCTCGGGACATCAATAGCTTGCGTCCGCTCGATGATCCGAGAGGCGGTAGAGCGCGTCCATCTCGCCCGAGCTGCGGGCTGGTCGATCAGCTGCAGTTCTGCGCAGGAGAGTGGGCCGACGTGGCTGTGCGTTGGCCCGCACACACGGGCAGCCCGCCACCCGACACGCCTGGGGGAAGGCTTGCGAGGTCTATGTCTACCGCCTGCAGGAGCAGATCAAGACGCTTGAGGCGCCCGATGCGGCTAGTTCTGGCGGTGCGGCTGAGCAGCTTCAACGCCCATGCCGTGGCACGCGGGCATGGCTGGCATCGCTTGCGGACTTCGTCCGAGCCTGGGCTTGCAAGCGCAGAGGAGTCTGCACGGCGATGATCGAACTGGACGACCCGGCTGGCATGGCGCTCTTCGACGTCCTGTTGCGCATCAACGTCATCCTCACCGACCTGGCGCGCGACTTCTGGATGTAGACTCGTATGGACTCGCTCAATGCAGCAGGTCCATGCACGTGGCGAGGTTGGCTCCTCCCAGCTATGCCGCTAAGGTCAATCTGCGACTTCGAGAACGCGGAGGGCAGCCTCAGGATGGCCAATGCCGGCTGTAGGCTGGCGCAGCATAAGCTCCCCCATCTCTCGCCTGCGGCGTGAGCTCACCGACCTCGACCGTCACGCGCAGCATCGCCCGGCGTCTGGCACACAACGCCATGATCGCCCTCAGCAGCCTACGCAAGGACTGGGTAAGGTGCTCCTGAACAAGAGGCGCTGTACCGCGACCGAGAGCACAACACTGGGGCCAAGCCAGGCTGAGCGCCCAGGCGAATCCTGCGCCGCGAAGCTACCCCAAGCATGCAAGCGCCCAAAGGCCTCTGACGCACCAAATGAGGCATCAACGATGAGTCGATCTATGGGTTCATCGAAGGGCTGCCCATCAGTGCCGAGGCTCAAGGAGGAGATGCAACCGCATCAGCCCACGCTGACTGACTCTGGGATCTGCCTCTCGCAGCCTACATAGCCTCTCGAGAGGCAGGAGCCCTGCAGTGATCCGTCCCTCCAGAGTGGGCGGCTGGGAGTGGTCGCTGCGGCCCGCTTACCTGTGTGGTCTGGGACTCAGCATGCGGCCTCCGCTCCTGCGCATCCCACCTCAGTCCCGCACCGCTTGCGGCCTCGCCCTATCTCGCTCCTGGTGCTTGCTTTGAGCACCCTTCCTGCTCGCCCTCTTCCTTATCCCATCCAGTACTACCTCCGTGGCACCCAGCGCTCGCGCTGAGCGCTCCTTTCACCGTCAGCAGGCGCTACCTCAAGCTCTCCTATGAATATGCTGCAGCGCATACGTCTTCCTCAACCTGCGTCCCGTCCTCCGAGGACGGGCAGCTCGTCGTCAGCCGAGGATCACGCAGGGCGTCTCCTCCGCGGGCCAACGGCTGGATCTCTGATCTTCGCCATCTTCACCCGCGGTCGCTGCCTCAACGTCAGTCTGAGCGGCTGTCATCATCGGCGCGATGCTCAATCTCCCCGCTCATGGGCCCCACTGTCGGTATGGGGCAGCGGTGGTGGGATCAATAATGACCCTGACCTCCCGCGACGGGGCGGCGAAGAACTACACTCTCGGTACGCTGATCAGCGTCCCGACAGCACATGAGTCTCACTTCCTCACCAGTCCGCTGGGGAAAAGCTGAGTCCGAAAGCTGCACTGGCGCGTACCTCACCGGACACGATCTCACGACGTGCTGATCAGCCTTCTTCGGCGGTGCGGCAGGGATCGTGGCGCTGGCGACGCGTGTGTGTAAAAGCGGCACCGTGCTGCCGGGCGTGGCTATCGCTACGGCGCTGGATGCCGCCGCCTGTACGGCGGGTTACGGAGCCGGCGACAGAGACGGCTGCGGCAGCTTTTCGGTGCCTTCTGCTTCTTCTTCCATCAATACGGTCTCTACGCACGCCACCATCGCGGGCGTGCGTGCTCGATGCCGCTTCACGCCGCACAGCTTCCTGACGCCTGAGCGTGCCAAGCGTCGCGCCACATGCTCACTGAGTCGTCCATCGCGCGGCGCTGCTGCGCTGTGGATGACGGCCGACATCGTGCGCAGCAGCATCACGGCGGCCAGCCTGCGGAGCTTCGTCAAGGGCGAGCTGACGCGGTCGCACGCAGATCCTCTCCAGGCACTCGGTCGCGGGAGCGGACGCTGCGCATCGTGGCCGTAGGCCCGGTGAGCTCCAGCGAGCAGAGGCAGCAGGAGGCCGCCAGCGCATCTACTCTCGAACTCTGGCCTCTCGGGCCATCAGCTCTCCGGGATCAGTAGAGTCCGATATGAGGATCCTGGCGCTGAGTAGCCAGCTGGGCAGCGCCTGAGCGTGCAGGGAGGGTGCGGCGCCACAGCAGCTGCTGCCTGGCCGACGCTGAGGCGCACGCGCTGCTGCGGATCGCCTCGCGGAGCTATACGCGCTACGAGGAGCTGGAGCCGTCGGCCGGGTGCCCGAGCTCAGGGCGCTCTCCCTGGGGTGCAGCGCCTGGCGCTTGCGTGGCTGAGCCCGAGGGGACGGTACGCTGTGCCATGTCGTGGGGCCGCTGGAGCCTCGAGGCTGCGGAGCTCTCGGCCGCCGACCGCGAGGCGTCTCGGAGCCTGTCCGTACTGCGTCTCGGCAGATAGCCTCCTGCTCGTGGAGCCCCTACACACCGCTGGGCGTCGTACTCGCCAGTCGCGCGGCATGGGATGGGCGCAGGCCGCCTACCTGGAGGCTTCCTCCTTCGTGCCAGCCTCTCTGAGCCGAAGGTGCGAGAGCTCCCTAGCAAAGACTTGGCCTTGAGGGAGCACTCCTGAGGGATATCTGGCTGCGCTCTGGGGGACGTCCCTCGGCTCCTTGACTGACGGCAGTGAGCACGAGGGATATCCCTCGTGGAGTAACGTTTAGGTGCGCCCTCGCTCCGCCGCCTTCCCTCCCGTCGCTCCAGGAGCCTAGGGCGGAGCTTCGCACTCGCGCTTGGCATCCCTTGCGGCGGCGGCGTCAGTGCGCAAAGCAAGGGACTGCAGGAGGCCTTTCAGGAGGCTCAGCGGTTTTATAAACGTTCACATACATATTACCTGCACTTTTACCTGAACGCTATGAAGAGATTCTCTTTGCGCTGCCCTCGCCCTGATCGCGAGTCTCGATCACCGCACTAAAGTGCGGACAACATGGTCATCATCACCTTTCAACCAGCCGCGCGTGGCAGCTCAGCAGTTCATTAAAGTGCAGCTTCCCTGACTCGGTACGGTCGCCCATGTCGGTGAGTGATCGGCCGACTGGCAGGTAAGACCTATGAGCTACGCCTCTCCGACGGCATCGAGATCGGAGCCTGATGGCAGGGAACTGTGCAGGACGTCGATGCGGAGACCGCGTGCACATCCCTACGGGCTTCATCCCCAGGGCGTCCTGACAGCCTGAGCCGCAACGCACATCCCGGCAGTCACTGCATCGTCAAGATTGAGCTGTGCAAGTGGGCACGGCCACTATGCGCTGGGCTTGCGCCGGGCGCATGATGTCCCTACTCAGCAAAAGCGGTAAGATCGCGGCTCACGACGACTAAAACACACACGGCACACTTCTACACCACACACATCACAGCTTCTAACTCAATGAGACGATGTCTCCGGTTCCTACCTTGGCGCAGCCTGGCCACCTTCCTCCACCTCTTCGACGCTGCAGGCGCACGACGGCAAGCCGCCACCCACCCGAGAGCCACGGAAGCTCATCATGCTGCACGCCACTGACGCAGCGCCCGTCATCTGCGAAGCGCGTACGGTGAGAGCTGCACCAGCATAAGCACCACTGGGCAGGCTACTCTGCTGAAACAGCCTCCTCAGAGTCGGGCATGCCGAGGCTCGGACCTGCGTGCCGCCTGAGTGGCCACAGCTCAGCTATCTTCGGCAACGCAGGTCAGCTGCTCAACTCACAACCCTCAGCTTCCTACCGATTCCGTCCTGCCAGCAACCGAGGCGTGAGACCAAGCTCTGTGAGGGCGTGGCCAGATGCATGCTTGCCTGGTGGCTTGCGTCAGAAGGCCTGCCTCGCAGGCAGGGTAACATCTTTCGAGATCGCGCATGGCCTGGCTGGCCTGCGATGCCGAGGGCAAGCTCCACATCGATAAGCGCGCCAATGCAGGCAACCCCGCGTTAGGCGGGCCCACGCCTCCTCGGATCGACATTTGGGAGGCGATGCCTGCTACTCTGAACTATCACGAGAACCGCGCGCTGAGCATCTCTTCAGCTTGGTATGGCGTATCATCGACTGGGAGGTCGTGGGTAGGCGCTTACGACCGCCGTGCCGAGGGCAAAGTCCGTCCTACTAGGCACTCATAGCTCAGCTATAGGAGCGCGAGCCGTAAAGTCGCTCTGAAGCCACCGCGGCCTCGGCGCGCGCAGGCGTAGTGCGGGGAGGGGCGCCCGGGCACGGTGGACGAAGGGCGGGCGAGGGCGACCGCCTGGGTGAGGCTGCAGATATCCCTCAGCCTCCTGCTGGCGGCCTCACGAAGCTGCGTGCATCCTCAGCTTCTTGGCTGATATCCCTGAGGAGGCTCTCCCGTAGCTGAGCTTCGTAGGGCGATGAGCCCTCCTTGCTGGGGCCTCGCTGAGAGGTGGAGGGTGCGCATGCTTGGTTTGCTCTAGAGCAGTGGGAGAGGGCTGCCTATGGGGGCATGCCGCAGCGAGCCTGAACTCCTGCAAGGCTTGTTATAGCTATACAGGTGACGACGCAGCAGAGAGTCTCCGCGCTCCAGCCGCCGCCGCCGCCCGGGCTTGATGCAGCTCCACTTTGCCTACGGAGTTCCTTCACGCTCGTGGGGCTGGTGCTGAGCCTTTTCCTCCCGCCCTTGCTGGCGCTCCACAGGGGCAGCTCTCAGCCTGGGCCTCAGCATCCGTGCTGCTCTGGCTGGTGGGTGGCCCGCTGGCGGCCAATCGTCCCAGTGGGGCAGCCTCGCTCTTCGTCCCGCGTCCTGGGCTACTGGCCTGAGCTTCGATGACTTCTGGCGAGCACCCGCCGTGGCTGCAGTCGCTGCTGCTTCTGCCAGCATCACCAGCAGCCTCGTGGCTGGGATCTGCTCGCTGGGGACTGCGACCTGCTGGGGAGCTGCGCAGCTGCTTGGCCGCCTGCGCACGCGTATGTCATGGGAGGGCGGCTGCACGCTTCAGGCGCATCACGTCGCCTTCTCTGGTGACCCTCTGCTTGCTGTCTCGGCACTGCGTCCACCTCGGTCCCGTGGGTGAGGAACCTGCTGCAGTGCTTCGCGACTTCGTGGCGCTCTTCACGTGCCCGCGCCTGAGTCCCTGCACACTGCGCATGTGGGTCAATAAGCCGTTACCTAGACCGCGAGCGGTGGATTCCGTAGTGGGCGACCAGCAGCAGTGCGCGTGCCCGCTCACTGATGCGCCGCGCGACCAGGACGTTCGCTGTCCGTGTGTGCGCACTGTGGCTGCGACCGGCGACATGCCTCACCTGAGGCACGCCGAACGGGCAGCCGCCGATCGCCGCAGGCTCTGACACGCCCTTCGATGCTTTAGCCGAAGCTACCGCCGTCGCCCGAGAGGCGCGGCGCAGCCGCCGATCGATCGGGCGCTTCTGCGGCCTGCGCGTCGTGCTCGTCCGCGCTCTCCTCCTGCACTACCATGGCAGGACGCGAGGGCGGCCGCTCGGCGTCTGTCTCTACGCCGATGGATCGTCGCTGACCAGCCAGCTGCTCCGTAGACCGCCCAGCCGCAGCAAGGGCGCTGGTGGCTAAGCGCTGAGCACATCACCGCGCAGCTCAGGCAGCTGGACTTCGCGCCTACCCATGTGCCAGAGCGGTTGCCATCTCAGGCAGACCATCCTCTTGGCGCAGCGCCTGCGTCACGAATTAGGGTGCTGGTCAGCCTTCGTCCCTCTCCCTCCTGTGCATCTACCTGATCGGTACCGCTGGCGGACGTCGCCCCACGAGACTGTCTGCCCCGGGTACAATAGAAGCGGCTGCTGCCCCCAGCTGGCGCCACTTCATCGTGGAGAACGTGCGCTCAGCGCCGCTACTCAAGGCGGCTGACCGCAGCATCGATGCTCGACGCCTGCACCCTTCTACGAGGCTGGGAATGCTGCACGCTCTGAGGGCTGGCAAGCGCCACCTGAGCCCGCTCCTGAGGGAGAGGTTTGCGCGTCATCTCCGGAGGCAGGCTGTCCACGCCATCGCCGACCCGGGGCAGATGTCGTGGCCCAGCGCAGCGCAGCGGGCTACGCGTCGTCCCGCTCGTGGGCCCAGCTCCCAACCCTGATGGCGGATGTGGGCCTCGCGCGCGGGCAGCGTCAGCCTCGCGGGCTACCTGCCCCACTGCGAGGCCGAGCAATGGTCGCCGCACGAGCTGGAGCAGCGCCTGCGCTCACAGGGAGACTGAGATCTTCATCGAGGACGGTCAGCCCGCAATGTACGCTGGTGGAGCAGCTGATCCGTCACCGCTCGGGCGACACGCCGTCCTGCCATCGCCCGCGGGCTGGCAGGAGGGCGAACTGCTGCAGACGCCGTCACGCCTCAGTCAGTGGCGCGGGCATATCGGAGATCCGCAAAGGTACCCACCATGCTACGAGTCGGACGCCCAAGCCTGGCGCCCTGACGCGCCGCTGCCGCTGCGTTCGGCCGTCCAGCGGCTCCCTGCCCAGTGAGGCCGAGGCTCTGCTGGGTGCGCTCCCGAGGAGAGCCTCGGTCTCTGTGCGCTGCCGCAATGCGGCCAAATGCTCGCTTACCTGCCCTCCGAGCTTCCCGCTCGCTGGGCCCAGTAATGGCTGACCAGCCCGGCTACTACCTCAGCCGCCGTCCGAGCTGTCACCGCCGATCCGCTGTGGCGTTGCGCAGTACTACGTGCAGGAGCTCGCCCATCCGCGAGCGCTGGCGCCATCAGCTCTACCTCGAGGAGGAGCCTCTAGCGGCGCTGGACCTCGGGATGTCAGCCCTGGGGAAGAGCACGCTGCTCCTGGACCGCTGCTTCCTGCGGGCAGTACCCTCGTGAGCAACAGTGACGTCACAGCCGCGCATAGCGTCTATCCTGACGAGAACCTCCAGAGTAGGGCTCGCCCCTACAACATCGTCACCAGTACGGACGCGCGAGCCTGGGCGCAGGCGCTCCAGCCATGACCTGTCTCGCGATGCGTTTGCTCCGGGCGAGGGATGATGCGCAGGACGAGGAAGCACGGCGTCAGTGGCCGCCCCAGCTGTTGAGTCGGTTGCGCCGTCTTGCCAGCGCAGCATCCTCGCGGATGAGCAGGGCAGCGCTCGCCCCAGGCGGCTGCTGGTCTACAACACTTGCACGCTGAACGGACGGGAGGACGGGCGCGGGTGGCCTGCTCGTGCGGAGGAGCTCGGCGCCGAGCCGCTTCAGGCTGCAGGCGCTGCGCCCTTCATCGCACCCTCAACCCTTGAGTCCCTACCCTGCTGTCGCGCATGCCGCACCGCACACGTGAGAGGAGGCTCTTCCGCTGCCCTGCTGCGTAAGCCCATCGCCGAAGGGACGTCAGTGTCCTCCCACGAGGCGTCAGGCTAAAGGCGCAGCGCGTGCGCGCGCAGCGCGAGCGTCGTTGCCTCCGGCGAGCTCTCCCGTGGCTCGAGCCTCCCTGCGTACCGCAGTGGCGCATGCTGGAGGAGACGCGCCTGCTGGCATGCGTGTATCCTCGCTGCGCGCCGCCTAGAAGAGCCTGGAGGCGCTACGTGTCCCCGTGCTGGGCGCAGCTGCGGGTGGCCGAGCCTGGGCAGCCGCGTGGATCAGCTGCGCAGCCCGCACTGGCGCTGGAGCCAGCTGCTGGCCCAGGGAGGCCTTCCCCGTGTCGAGGCTGACGTGCATGAGGAGTGCCTGCTGCTCGCGCTGGCGAGCGCCCTTGACGCTGCTGAGACGCCGCCGCGCGCGGCTTACGTCCTCATCGCTTAGCAAAGGTGCTGCGCGCTGAAGCTTCGCTGAAAGCACCTCGGCGACCGTGCGAGCTAACCCTACCCCAGCTCCTGGCGCATCCGTCAGCTGGATGCCAGTCTGCAGCCACCAGAGTCCTGCAGCCTGAGGAGGGATGTCCAGCAGCGCGGAGATCTTCCTACCCCCGCGTTTGAGCTTAGGCAGCGGGCAGCGCAGCAGTGCAGCTCGGATGCCTGCTGCCCGAGGCTTAGCAAGCCCATGCGTCCTCACCCCGCCGCGCCGCGCATCCTTCGGCAATGCCGGTGCGGCAGCCGGGCGTCTGGGTCTCCTGATGCTCGCCCATGCGCTGCTTAGCCGAGGCCGAGGCGTGCGAAACTGGAGGCTGCTGCAGCCGAAGCGGCGGAGAACTCGCTCCTCCCCTGGGCGCATGCCTTAGCCTCCAGCAGACGGACCAGTCGCTGCGGCGCGGGCGTGAACCTGCGCTTGTGACTCCTTCCTCTCCAGTCACTATACTGGACGACCTTGCCCCGAGGCGAGGCGGGCGCTGGCACGCCATGCGCGGTGGGAGCCTCTCTCCCGCCCTGCTGCCGCGCTTATGCGCCCGCTCCTGGAGCGCGGTGGAGCCCTAGCCTCATCACGCCTGCCGAGCAGCTCGAGGCGCTTTACGGCAGCAGGCCGTCAGGAGTAGCCTCACCTGCTCGGGTGTCGCGTCTCCTCAGCGCCCTGCCTGCGCCCGTACGCAGCCTCACCCTCTGGCGCCATCGCCAGAGCTCACGAGCTACCAGCCCCGCCTGTGCAGCGAGCTCTGCGTCCTGCAGGAGCGGAGACGGCTCACCGAGCCTCGACTACGGGCGCTGGACGGGAGGCCTCACCCTACTGGGCCAAAGGAGCCTGGGCTGAACCATTACGCTTGCTCCTCGTTACTAAAGAGGCATATGAATCAGTAACAACTAACCATCAACACCCAAGTACTATGCAGTGCATTCCTGTCCCTTCCTCGAGTGCGCCAGTACGCTGCGCGGACTCGGCCTATGAAAGCCCATCCGTGTCGCCACTCCTCATCATCTTCGTCTGGATCGGTGGTCTGGAAGTTCTGCCACCTGCAGCGAACGGGCATCATCCCCTTCGTGGCGACAGCCCACGCGATGGGCTTCTTCATCAAGAACGCCAGCAATGACGTCACCACCGACGTAGCGTAAAGGTCGTCATGGCACACCTCATCAAGGTCCCCAGTGGGCTGATCAGGCCAAGCATGACTGGCACGTGTCGAGAACCATGGGTACCCACCTTCTCGCACGGCCTCGGTATCCTCCTCATGACGATCGGCATCCTGGTGTCTCGGCCTCTTCCAGCCCGCGGCAATGACCGGTGAGCTGCTGTGTATCATCATGACGATCGGCATTTCCTCGCTTCCTCGATCACGACGAGACCTGACGTCAGTGCGCTTCGCCCCGAAGCCCTCTGGCGCATGGTGAGGGCGATGATGGCTTCTTCCTCTCGGGTGCTGGCCGTCCGCGATCAAGGATACGGCTGTCCTCGCGGGTTGCTGTCGTCCTGCTCTCACGACTCGGCTGAAGCAAGATCACCAGTCACGCCTCAAGAAGTAGGCCCGCCTACAGTATAGCAGGTCTAAGTGCAGCGTCTCGACGCCTTTGCATGGTCGGGGCGCTGCGCTTTCTCGTCAAGTAGTCCAAGCTCCTCGCCTGTTACCTCTATGTAGCAAGCCCTGGGACAGGGCCTTCGCAACTCAAGATATATATTCCCAATGAACGTGCTTCGTCATTTATTCGCACACCCACCACAGTCAGAGCCACGCTTTAGTGTGCCATCCTCGAGGTGCTCAGGTGCTGGCCCGGCATCACTGTCCGGCAAGCTCGGAGTGGGAGCTCTGTCCCGACAATCGCCCGCCCATTGATGCTGCCGCCGGGCAGGCAGCGCTCGTGGCAGCTGACGTCGTGTGCCTCCAGCATCCTCTTCTGGTTCGCCGCCGCGCAATTTATGAAGCGCCACATGGACGAGGTCCTGCAGTGCGGCTTTGCCTACGGCGATGATGGCTTCAAGCTCGCAGGAAGAAGTTTCTGTCCACTGCTATACAACAGGTGTGGCTGCGGAGGCCTACACCGGTGGCCTGCATCATTGAATGCAGAGGCTGCCCTGATTGGGTTACGGTGGCGGGCTTCTGCCGTATGGAGTACGCTGGGTGCAACGCCCCTCTACGGACAGATGGCAGCATCAGTCCTAACGTCGTCGTTGCAAGGGCTAAGGCACGCGCCGAGCGCCTCGTCGATTTCCTCTGCACCTCTCAGACTAGGGCGCTTTAGCCCGCAGGCAGCACAGAGCTCCAGTGCCTGTTCGTCTGCACCTCCGCCCCAGCCGTCCGCCATGCGGTGGATAGCTGAGCAGGCTTTGCTGGCTTCCCTAATGGCTAAGTGGGCAGAAGGCGCTAGGCTGCCCGCCCGCGCGCGGCTAGCGGTGAGCGCGCTGCTGACTGCTGGCTACCCCTCAGCGCGCCGAGGGGATAGCAGCTCAGCTCACCGATGGAGATCGGTCACGGAGCTGAGGGATATCCTCGCGAGAGACTGATGGCTGGGGTGGGCATGGCGAGCGAACAAAGGCGGAGCTGCGGGCGAGGTAGTGCCAGTACCTCCTCCCGTGTGTGTGCACTGGTGGACGAACTGCCGTGTCTTTGTAGCGTGAAGAAACGAGTGCAGAGCTCGATCTCCCGAGCCTCTCTTCGCTGAGCCACCTGGACGCGGGCGGCGAAGGGACGGCAGGGCAACGCCTCGATCCCATGGGCGTGCTGCAGCATCTCTCTGGCCTCTGCGGCAGTGCCTTTAGCCCTGCTCGTGCGGAGCTGCATGCGCTGTCGCCGCTCCTCGCTGCTGCTGCGCGCGCGAGGAGGAGGCGGGCTACTATTCCGGACCTCGAGGCAGCTGCTGCGTGAGGCCGTCCTCTTCTGCTCGCCTGCGCGTGCTACGCTGCAGCCATGGGAACTGAGGCGGCAGGCACTCGCTGCGCCCATGGTGCTCATGCCGTCTCAGCGGAGGAGGGCGGACGCCTGCCCATCATCATCTCCTCACCGAGGCGGTGCAGGAGCTGGTACCGCCGATGCGAGAGGCCAGCTACATGAGCGCTATGCGCTCCGCCGGGGGCGCGCTGGCAGATCGCGAGCGAGGCTGCAGCGATGAGGCCGCTGGGCGCTTCGAGCGTGTGGACTATGTCTATGAGCCAGGAGCAGCCCGCCATCCGCGTGGAGTATCTTCGCATCTGCTCTTTGGCTCGAGCCGCTCCTACCGCCCAGACCTAACTTCGAGCGACGAGGCTTGAGAGTTCTGCGCCTCTTCGGGTGGTGGCAGCTCTCGGTGGAGCGCTTATCCAGGAGCTGACGCTGACGCTGACCTGGCTGACAGGCCGGGGACGCGCCGTATCGCCGCTGGAACTGCTGCCCGCGGAGCTACGTATCGCTTTGAGTAAAGGCAGGGGCGGGCGCGTACGCCTCGTGATCAACTGAACGGCGCGTCTCATCAGAGGGAGGGCGCCTGCTCAGCTGGAGGAGGTACAGCGTGCGCTGCGCTCGAGGCTGGGAGGAGGCAGCGCGCCGCGCCAGCTGCAGGCTGACGAGTGACCCCGCGGGCTGCCGACGTCATCCGCCACGGCAGCGCCGCACTCTCGTGCAAGGACGGCTGTACGGCTGGCAGGCTGCTACGCCACTCGGCAGGAGGCGGGCCATCGGCCGTGGCTGGTGAAACGGCGAGCGCAGCGCGCGCCGAGCGCCGCCGCCGTAGAGCTCCTGGCCCGTATCTCGCGCCGCTGCACGGCCGCAGCAGCGTGAGGCGACCTACCGCGAGGAAAGCGCTTCGTCGACGAGGCGCACCGCTGGTGCTGCTCACTGAGCACGAGCTCTTCGACCCGCTGTACAGGCACAGCCTGCTGCGCAGTAGCAGAGGCGCGCTCGACAGGAGTCTCCCTCTCTGCTCAAGGAGCTGCAGAGCACTCACCGCGGCGACCTCCGCGGTACATGCCGATCACGGCGTGCTTCGACGGCTCTGGTGACGATGGAGCAGCAGGGCCGCCTTTGCAGAGGTTCGTCAAGCTCATCTACAAACTGCGCGACAAGCACTGTGTCAAACCTCCAGCAGCCTGCGCAAGCTCCGCACTCACCGCGCCGGTGGCGGCGGTCCGAGGCAGGCCCCATGCACGCTCGGCACCAGCGCCTGGCAGCGCATCAGGACAAGACCAGGCAGCATCGGGCGATCTCGCCCGCGGCCTGATCCGGCTTCTACCACAGGAGCGGCGCGAGAGGAGGGCTTCGCCTTTCAGCCCCGATAGCTATCTGCGGCACGAGCCTCGGAGGCGAGCTTTGGCTCGAGGACACGCCCGACCAGGCGGTGGCCACGGCGGCGGTCAAGGCCGATATGGAGCGTGCCTTCCATGGACCGACTGCTCTGCTGCAGGGACGTGGGCTTCGGCAGAGACGGAGATCGCTGTGCGCGCGGCCTTTCAAAGGCTGCGACGGCACGTAGCCGTACTGTAGCTGCACTGTTCACGGTGCTTGCCTGCCAGCACTACCGTACCTTCTCCAAGCGCCCTGGCGGACTTTCCCGTCGCGCTGGACTATATCCCACGGGCACGCACGCCTGGAGGAGCTCCGTGCGCTGGCGTGAGCTAGCGGGAGGGAAGATGAGATACCATCATCGGCACACACCGCCTGACGAGCAAGGACGTCCGCTTCCGTGACGCCTCGGCCTACTGATCATTGACGAGGGCGGCAGAAGTTCGGTGTCGCCGTCAAGGAGCGCTCTGCGTCGGCTGCAGGTCAGCGTGGATACGCTGACCATGAGTGCCACGCACGTAGGTACGCACCCTGCAGTTCTCGCTGAGTGCGCACGGGACCCGTCGAACCTCAACACTCGCCCGCCAATCGCCGACCCGTCGAGACCATATGCCTGTCGGACCTCGCCCCAGGCGATCCGCGAGGCCGTGGAACTACGAGCTGAATGGCGCGGGGCAGGTCTGCTCGTCAATAGCCGCATCGAGAATATCGCGAGAGTCTGTGCAGGCCTCATCCAGCGTGAAGGTGCCCGACGCGCGCATCGCCGTGGCTCGTTTGGCCGACTGGCGCCCGCAAAGGAGACTTGAGCAGATCCTCGCGCCTTCGCCGCACACGAAGTATGACGTGCTGGTCGCGACCAAGATCGCAGGAGAACGGCATCAGACGTACCGAACGCCAATACCATACCGCGAGTCCACGACGCCCACCACTGCGGTCTGGGCGAGCTGCACCAGCTGCACGCGGCCGCGTCGGGCGTGGCAGTGACCGCAAGGCCTACTGCTGCCTGCTGGCGCCCCGCTGTCGAGGCTGAGCAGGACGCCCAGCGTCGTCTGGTGCGCCATAGAGCTTCAGCTGACCCCGGCGTGCGGCATCCGTGCCGCGCTGCAGGACCTCGATCACGCGGCGCGGGCGACGTACTGGGGCGGGCAGGTGGCTCTCATCACCAGAGGAGGGACATGGGACCTACCAGGAAGGTCTTCGATGAGGCAATCCGCGAGCTCAAGTGCCGACGGAGTTGCTTGAGTCTCGCTGAGCAGCTCAGCGCTGCGTCAGTGGAGATCTGGCCGGACCGCTTCCGTGCGTGGAGCGCAGGTGAGGAGTGACCTCGAGCTGAGCTTCCCGCAGCTGCGCGCCGCAGGTGGATGGCGAGCGCATCCTCCCGGGTACGCGAGCTGGACGGGCGCGGCGGAGGACGCCGAGCCGGAGGCCTTCCGTGGGCGTATGATCGCGCTTCGCCGCTGCACCGAGGCTGCTTCGAGGCGCGCTCATCCAGGTGCCGGAAGCTACGGCGTCTCGCGGTCACCTCGGTGTCGAGAAGCTCGTCCTCAAGGGCGTGCTCCATGAGCCTGCACCCTCATTGCCAGACACCGAGAGCGCCTACACAGCACCGAGGTCTCGGATCGCCTGCTGGGCTGGGACTGCTGTGGACGCGCGACTCGTCCGGCGCTCTGGTCGGTACATCATCCGCACACAGCATATACTCCACCATCGCGCCCTCGAGGACGCTGGAAGCACATCACTCGGGGCAGGACCTCGAGGCTACTGACGTGGCAGCCGGCGACCGCGTCTGATCGCAGGCGGCGGAGCGGCTTCCGGGCGAAAGAGGTACCTATGCCGAGGCTGGAGGCGCGCCCCAGCCCTCAACGTGTGTATCGCGCGGCACGCATCTGACGAGGAGTTCGCCGAGCGTGTACGCCGACGCAGGCACGCGCGCAGCGCTGAAAGGTGGTCAATATCGAGGGAGGAGAAAAGCGTGCTCTCGCGCGACACCCGCGTTTCTCAGCGCACCATGCGCTGCATCGACTGCGCACGTGACACTGTGGGCGACGAACTTCTTCGAATCGATATCGAGCAGGACATCGACCGAGCGCTTCAGGAGATGAAGGCCGAGCTGCACCTCGCCGCGGGACGCACTTCATCCTCGGCGACCAATGAGATCGGCCTCGGCGGGTGTCCCCATGGATCCCGTGCAGCGTCGCTTCCACCGACCCGCAGGGCTGGATCAGTCGGTATATCGCCGCAGCAGCAGACCGCGTGACCCTTGTGGTCTGCGTGTAAGCATCCCTGTGCCCGTCGGGTGCGCTATGCTAGAACTACCGAGACACTATGATATCGGCTCCCTGGGTGACCAGGTCTTTCGCAGTGCTCCAGGGCTTTACATCGACCGCAGTCATAGGCGCTGGGCTCGCCCATGGCGCACTCGAGGCTGGCTGCACGGCTGGCTGCTACACAGGACGCACTCACGCTGAGCGGCCCCGCGGAGCACTTCTGTCTTATGCCGCCGACCACGGTAATCGCCGAGGAGGACATCTGTGCAAGAGCGGGCGAGGTGACCCCGTCAGGTCAAGTACAGCGTGCTGCGCACGCACGGTATCTGCTTCCTCTGCCGTCAGCACGACTTCCCGCCTGCATACAGGTGGATGTGAGGGTGGATCGCGACTTGGCGTGATGAGCCCGGCTGATGGTCACCGGCAAGCTCCCTTCACGGCACCGCCCTACCTCAGGGAGTGCCGCGATGTGGAGGAGGATAGCGACCAGGCGCTGGAGATCGGCGAAGCGCTGCGGATCGAAGGCTGCTGGGCGCGGCCGCCGCTCCTCAGCTTCGGCGGATGGGCAATTACCAATACCTCTTCCTCGGCGCTGTGGATGCTACCCGACGGACCCGCCGCTGTGTCGTAGGTCGTGGCAGTGGGCTCGATTGACGCGGGCGTGCAGCGGCCGCAAGCTCTCTGTGCCGCACGGCCGTGGTACACCTGGGACGCGACGCGTGGAGCGTGCGCTGCTACTTCGGCGGCTATGACTGGCGACCGTGCGCGCTGTACACGCGCAGCCGAGCAGCGCTAACGCCTCCTCGTCGATATCGATTATCAGCGCTGTCGCGGCGGCCTGCATTGCTGATGGCGCTTTGCGCAGTGACGGACTACGCCTTCTGCAGGTCATGTAGGCGACGCCATGCACTCGCACTCTTGCGGTACCCTCGATGCAGCTTCCATACTGAACTCGGGCTGCGTCTGGGAGAAGGTACGGGCGCCATCTGCGCCATCACGCCATCCGAGCGTGCGCGTGCGCTGCGCGAGATATGCAAAGCTTCACACTCGGCGTCACGGACCATATTGGCGCCACGGGGCTGGGCAAACTCGCTGCATACCCGCAGCGGGGTGAGGTGGAGCGCGGCGAGCGCCCAGGAGCAAGTCTCCGCGCGGGCTATCCCTCGCCTCGGCCGATACCCTCAGTGGGCGCTGACTGACGTCCCTCAGCCTGCTGGCTGATATCTTCAGAAGCCTCCCCTTAAATAGGGTGCGGGCCTTGGCCCAATATACCCACATCGGATGCCGTGCGCCAGCGATGGCGGGACTGCTCGCTGGCGCGCTGTTCTGTAGACTATGGAGGCGAAGTTGCGCCTGGTCGGCGTAGGTCAGATGTCGCGGGCCTCAAGGATGCGCTGTGCGGGCAGGCGGTGCGTGCCTCGTCTGGTATAGACGGAGGATGCTGATACGGCGGAAGGCGGCGCGAATGGCGGCTTCGGTTGCCCCTTCATTCTGGTATAAAGCTGCGGAGCTGGCCTTAGCGCCCAGGCCGAGACGGGGACGTGGTGCGGGACGCCTCGGGCGGCGCGGGTCGCCACTTCGTACTGATAGCCGTAGTCCACGGTACTGCGCGGCTTGGCTCCCCGCATCGCGTGGCAGTCGTGCCGAGGCAGGAGAAGAGGACGTCTGCCTCAGGGAGCTCGGTCACTGGTCGGGCTGGTCGAAGTCGAGGACCTGGATCTTGAGCTTGGGGAGCTGAGTCCCTCGGGGTGCGGCGCACGAGGAGGTAGGCTCGGTGACGCTGTCGTCCTGCAGCAGCTCCTGGAGACGAGGTCGCGTCGGCGCCCGTGGCGCCTAGGATGATGGCCTCATGTGTGTGGGGATAGGGAGGGCTTAGGTGAGTGCTTGGAGCCCTTTTGCTGGTGAGGCTAGGGTGCTAATGACAGGAGCCTGGGGCGCTAGGGCTGGGCCTCGAGGAGGCGCGCTCGATCTTGGCGGTGAACTCGAAGTTCTTCCAGCCCAGCGCAGCGCCAGCAACAGCTCAGGGGAGACTGGAGACAGAAGCGCTCGGTGACAGGCCCACGGGGAGGCGGCGCACGAAGTCCCACGCAGAGGGCGATGTACTCCTCCTCGGTGAAGAGGTGGAAGTCCTCAGGTTGGCGGAGGGTATTCGCCTGCCATCAGCGTGCCCTTGATGATCTGCAGCTGGTGTATCTTGAGGGTCGTCAGCGGGAGCTCCCGAGGCGGTCGGCATGGCTCAGCAGCTCCTCACGACTCTCGCCAGGCAGGCCGAGGATGATGTGCGCGCCTACCATGATACCTGCTCGGTGCGTACGCTCGATGGTCTCCACGCTCTCGGCCCAGCTGTGCCCGCGCTGGATGCGATCGAGCTGCGGTCTGGCGTACTCTCCACGCCGTACTCGATGAGGACGAAGCGGCGGCGTGCCAGAGCGCTGCAGATAGTCCAGCTGGCGGCTCAGGGCATACAGTCGGGCGCGTGCCTATCGATCAGGCCCACGACCCCGGGGTGGGCTAGGGCCTCCTCGTGCGCAGCTGCGCAGTCCTCGACGGCGCCATAGGTAGGTGTAGGACTGGGAAGTAGGCCGGGTACTCATCGCGGGGTACTTGCGGATGAAGAAGCGTATGCCCTCGTCGGCTGCTCCGGTGATGCTGCGCTGTGGCGGCGTAGTTGGGACTGAAGCTCTTGTTATTGCGGTAGGTGCAGCCGCCCTTGCCCCCGCGAGCCGTCGCGGGTGGGGCGGGAAGAAGCCCGCCGTCAGGAGTGATCTTCTGGACCTTCTCGTCGGGAATTGCTCCGTGAGGCTCGAGCTACGATAAGTCGCTGTATCGCAAGGCTGCCGGCGGCCTATAGGGCGTGGATCAGTCTGGATGCTCAGTCGTCTCCGCTGCTCATGTGGTCCTCTACCTGGGCGAGTCCGGATGAGGGCGCCTGCGTGTGACGCTTTGGCTCAGCGAGGATGCTGGCCTTGGGGAGTCCTCGGTGAAGCCTGCGGGAGGTGCGGCCTGAGGTTCGTCACCACGGAGCGCACCGAGGCCGCAGGATCGTGCCTCCCGTTCGGGGACGGTGAGGATGCGCTCCAGTTCGTCGGTCTGTAGTGAGCAGGCAGATCATGGTACAGCATGCGGCTGCGCGGGGTGGCCTCGGCAGCGCCGCCGACCTTCAGCCCGTCGGTACTCAGATTTGCCAGGGCGGCGTACCACCTCCGCCGAGCGTGAGGGCGGCCTGCACGGGCTCAGGGGAGGCCTTGAAGGTCAAAGCCTCAGCCCGTATGGTCGTTGCTGATGACTGATTGAAGTTTACCTAGGTCATGGTAGACAGTGCCCGCCGCTGAGCTACGGCGACAGAGCGATCTGTCGCTCCTCGGCAGGTAGATATGTCCGCTCTCGGCCTCGGCGCACCTGTTGGCGCCCCGCCGAGAGACGGAGGCGATTTGACCCAGGCATGTGATCGTGTCCAGCGGACGTAGCTGGCGGTAGAGGTGATCCTCGAGGGCGATGTTGTGGTAGGGGTCAGTCAGGGGCTGACGTAGTATTAGGCGTGCGCGGGACGGTCGTGTATCATCTTTGTCCTAAGTGGGGGAGGCGGGGAACTCGTGGATGGCTCCTGAGGAACTGGTGGGAGCAGGGGCCCCAAGCGGGCTCACCTCGCCGTGATATATAGGAGCAGGCGCACGGCCTCTGGTGTTATGTATTGGA
>BNJS01001366.1_pt1 | contig 139131 bp, 130 predicted proteins | sample 8540461 | NCBI WGS metagenome assembly BNJS01 (sample SAMD00202454, study PRJDB9452) | human saliva metagenome | isolation source: human saliva | place: Japan
CAGGGCACGCCCCAGCGTCGCCTACGTGGACGTGCCGGCTTCGGACGAGGCGAACCGCACCTGCCTGGCGACGATCACCGTCGGGGCGAGGTAGATCCTTCATCATTCGAGGAACCAGGCGCGTCATGCAGTGAATACATAGCCTCCGCGCGTCCTTTCCCGAGAAATCCGAGGATCTCATCCGCCAAGTCTCTCTCGCCTTCCCACAGACGCAGCGACAGCACGAGGTTCATCAACAAACCGTGGGAGAGGAAGAGCCTAGCCTGTTGCGCATCCATCCCGACGTCTTCTCGCAGGACGCGGTACACGCGTGCAAAGCTATCGCGGGAGAGCTGCCCGAAGCGCGGATCGGATCCCATCATGAATAGGCGCACGATCATCATGAACGTGTCGTGGTCTTTCACGATCTCCGCATACATGTCCCCCAGCAATTTCCGACGTTCAGCATCGGTAGAATCCGCCGCTATGGGCGCCTCAGCAAAACGTCGACACAGCTGCTCAACAACATACGTAGCAGCCTCCTCGAAAAGTGTTTCCTTCGACCGGAAGAAACGTACGACATACGCCTGACTGACGCCTGCCTCGCGCGCGATCGAGTCCGTCGTGGCCGCGGCGTAGCCAACCCGCGCAAACACACGGACGGCAGCCTCCAGCATGAGCGCCTTGCGTTCATTGGCTGGCATACGAGTCACGGCCATTCCTGTTCCTCCCAATCTCGGCGATATGGACAGTCTATCCGCGCGCGTAAGCGCGAACTGTCTCGACAAACGCAGCGCGGTAAGCAGGAGTATCAACATCCTGCTCAATGCGTCCAAGCATCAGAGATTTGGTTAAGCGAATCCCCACGAAGCCCAGGACCATACTCTTCCACCGCCAGATCAGACCACCAAAGATGCGGTAGATAAACGAAGGAGCACGGGAGGTAACGATGAGTGCCGCGGTCTTATCTTTCAGCAGGCCCTGGCTCTTACCGTCGACATACCGGTACCCGAATCCCGGCGTGAGAGTGCGATCAAGGAAACCTTTCAGAATCGCCGGTTCAGCAGACCACCAAATCGGGAAGCTGAACACGAGGTGATCGGCCCAGGCTACGTCCTCCTGGTACCGCTTGGGAGCACTTTCGTCCTCCATGTGCTGGCGGTATCCGTAGCGCAGAACGGGATCAAAATCCTCCGTCGCCAGATCGATCGTACGCACGTCATGCCCGGCGCTGCGCGCCTCATCAGCGTAGGCGGTTGCGAGCTCATGCGAGTAGCTTCCCGCGTCAGGGCTGCCTTGAATGACAAGAATCTTCATGATTCCTCCTTTGTTGTAATCGATTGATTACAACGGTACTGAGAATGTCCGCCGCCTGCAAGACAAGAAGCCTCAATGCATTGATAGTCACAGCCAAAGACAGTCGACAGAACTCCCCAACTCGACAACACTAGTCAGGGAACCACCCTTCCCAACAGTGAGGCTAAGACAGTTGCATGACAACTACCCCGCAGTTACCATGTCACCATTGAGAAAGGACATGGCATGGAAGCCGCAACGGTCGCCCAGTGGGCATTTTTCAACGAGGTACCGATCCCCAAGGACGTCTCCAACATCCTGATTCCCGGCGAGCAGCCCTACGCTGCGTTCGCAACAACGCGAGACTCTGCAATCTTTACGTCGCAGCGCCTCATCGTGCGCGACGCGCAGGGGATCACCGGCCGCAAGGTCGAGATCTACTCACTCCCCTACAAGAACATCAACATGTGGTCGACCGAGAACGCCGGCACGATCGACATGACTGCCGAAGTCGAGCTGTGGACCCGCGCAGGCCATATCAAGATCAGCCTGGGCCGACACATCGACGTGCGCCGCATCGACGCACTCATCGCAAACTGCGTTCTGAACTCCCACTAAGAGTCGCCATTCTCAACATTGAACCCGCCTGCTCCACAACGGCTTGCAGCCTGCTGAGCGGGCGGGTTTCTCAGCGCCGGGACGCCTTGCGAATCAGCCAGTCCGCGCCCGCGAAGAGCGCCATGAAAAGCAGGGCACCGATCAGGATCGCCACGATGTTGATGGCGACCTGCGCGTAACCGAGGCGCCACACGTTCACGAAGCCGTAGGGGTACTGGTGCGTGAAGATGCCTCGCACGAGCGTGTACGCCACCCACGAGACCGGGATCAGCAGGGCGCGCCCCAGCGTCGCCCACGTAATGCCGCCGCGCGGGCCCGCGAGCGCGGCCGTGCCCACGAAGGCAGCGGGGACGACGATGTGCTGCAGCGGGTTGGTGACGAGCGCGTACCCGGAGAGGACCTCGTAGGGGCCAATCAGCGTCGCGTAGACGATCGCGGTCACGGTGATCATCATGAGCGCGCACAGGTGCGTGGCCCTCCCCCACGCCCCGACGCGGCCTCGGCGCGCGAGGATGGTCGAGATGATCGCAACCATGATGTTGGACAGCTCAGTGAAGTAGGACAGGCAATTGATGAGACGCTCGGGCGCGCCCGCCCAGCCGTGGGGGGCACCCGCGAAGAGGCCCTCCTCGACGTAGGTCGGCGCAGCGTAGCCATCAAAGGCCGTAATGATGAGGGTGGCGGCGACGCCCGCCCACGCGAGGGCAGCGACCACCCAGTAAGCGGCGCGCCCGCGGCGGCTCAGTTCAGTCATGTCGGTTGTCATCGTTCTCCCCAAACGCCTCGGCCGCAGAGCCATAGCGCGCAGCAGAGAGACGCCCAGCAGTAATCTCGCGAGCCTCGCGCATGGCCGCCTCAGTCTCTTCGTTGTACCGCAGATCTGCAGACACGATCACAGTCTCCTCGTTCCACTCTCACCTCACCCGGGTGCGCTCATTGTACGCCGAGCGATCTACGCGCTAATACAGACCTCGTCACGACATCGGATCGGCACAAGTCGTGGACGCGAGGTAGCACTTCCCAGCAGGGTTCCTCAACAACGTCGCACGTAATTCGTTATTCGGATCGGCGCTGAGAGATCAGAAACCGCATGATTTCAACACCTCTCCTTCAAACATTGAAGGAATGGCCGGGGAATTACGTGCGAAATTTTGGGGGCGTGGGAGTATCGGCGGTTGGGACGATGGCGAAAACGGGACGAGGCCGGGGCCGGGCGGAAGCACACAACAGACCGGGGTAGGCCGGGCACCAGCATCCAACGAGGCCGGGGCACGCCAGACGAGGCCAGGTCAGACCTGTGCGAGGTCCGTGACCTCCGCGTTCGTCAGTTCGACGAGGTCGAGGGGGCTCAGTTCGACGCTGAGGCCTCGGCGCCCGCCCGAGACGATCATGGTCTCGTGATCCAGGCAGGAGGAGTCGATGAACAGCCGGTGCGCAGTAGTCTGCCCGAGCGGGCTGATGCCGCCCACGACGTAGCCGGTGCGCCGCTGTGCGACGGCCGGGTCGGCCATGGCGGCGCTCTTGGCGCCGACGGCCTTGGCGATGAGTTTCATGGACAGGTGAGCCAGGGCGGGCACGCAGCCGACGACGAACTCGCCGGTGGGCTCCAGGCGCACCATGAGCGTCTTGAAAGCCTGGGTGGGGTCGATGCCCAGCTTCTCGACGGTCTCCTCGCCGAACGCGCGGGCGGCCGGGTCGTGCTCGTACTCGTGGACGGTAAAAGCAACGCCGGCCGCCGTGAGCGCCTCGATGGCGCGGGTTGGGCCACCGCCGTGGTCTTTGCTGTGTTTACGAGCCATGACCCCAGTGTAGGACGCGTCAGAGGATGGACGCGGTCGGGTCGTCGATGACGGCCTTGCCGAAGGGGAAGCAGGTGATCGGGATCATCTTGAGGTTCGCGATGGCCAGCGGGATGCCGACGATGGTGATGGCCTGCGCGGCGGCGGTGGTCACGTGCCCGATGGCCAGCCACAGGCCCGCAACCAGGAACCACACGATGTTCATGAGGCCAGAGCCCGCGCCCACGCCCGGCTTGTCAATGACACGCTTGCCGAAGGGCCACAGCACGTAACCGGCGATGCGGAAGCAGGCCACGCCCACGGGGATCGTGACGATGAAGATGCAGGAGATGAGTCCCGCGAGGAGGTAGCCCAGGAAGAGCGGGAGTCCTCCAAAGAGGAACCAGATGATGTTGAGCAGGGTACGCATTGCGTGTCCTTTCCTTGATCTGTGAACATTCTAGTCTGCCACGACTCCTCGTTCAGATCCCCCTGAGTGGTCCCTGATTAACCCCTGAAAGTCTCGCTGCGCGTACCATGAGCACATGAGCATTCCCGAGGCCATTGCCGCTGCCCGCGACCGCATCGACCGCGCGACGTCCGCGTGTGGCCGAACCGATTCGGTGCATCTGGAGCTGGCTGTCAAGACGCGCACGCCCGAGGAATGCCGCACGGCCGCCGCCGCCCTGCGCGAGGCGGGCCTGCCCATCCTGCTGGGCCACAACCGAGTCCAGGAGGCGCGTGCAACGGTGGATGCGATCCGTGAGGTGCCCGGCGCACGCATTCACCTGATCGGGCCTCTGCAGTCCAACAAGATCAACCACGCGCTGGCCTGCGTGGACGCGATCGAGTCGCTGGATTCCCCCGCCCTGGCCTCGAAAATCGACGCGCGCGCGACCGGCACGCTCCCCGTGTTCGTCGAGGTGAACGTCTCGGGCGAGGCCACGAAACACGGCTGCGCCCCCGCCGACGTCGCCGCACTGATCGACGCGGTCGAGGCCTCGGTCCACCTGCAGCTCGCGGGCTTCATGACGGTTGGCCTGAACTCCCCCCGTGGAGGCCGACGTGCGCGCCGCCTACGCGCAGCTACGCAATATCAGGGACGAGGCCGCGGCGCGCCTGGGCGTCGACGAGTCCGACCTGGCGCTGTCGATGGGCATGAGCCGCGACCTGGAGTGGGCCATCGCCGAGGGCGCGACGATCGTGCGTCTGGGCACCGCGATCTTCGGGGAACGCCGCGCCTGAAAGCCCCGCCGCGCCTGAAAGCCCGAGGTACGAAGCCGCAGCTCACTGGCCCCTCCGCTCACAGAAACACGGACCCGGCCGCGCCCCTCAATCTCGCATGCAATTCCCCCACACACCATTCCACAATCAGACTTGTTTCGTTGAGATTCCAACGATGAATTATTGAAAACTCAAAAGGGAAGAAAGGGAATTGCATGCGACTTTTCTGAGGAACCACATAAGTCAGGACGCTCCACGAAGCGCGCACCACACTCCCCCCAATGAACGCGAAAGCCCGCCCCGGCCTCGTTGAAACGACGTCGAAGCGGGCCGCGAATACGGGACGCTCAGGGGATGCGGTGCACCCACTCCTCGCGCGCGAACTTCGTCTCGCAGCGCTTGCGCGCGACCTCGAGGTCCGCCTCGGTGATGGTGCCGACGCTCGCGTTGTACTTCTCCTTGAAGTGGTCGAAGAACACCTGCAGGATCTCCTCGCGGGGAAGGCCGGTCTGGGAGCGCATGGGGTCCACGCGCTTGACGGCGCTGCGGGTGCCCTTGTCGCGGATCTTCTCCATGCCGATGCGCAGGACTTCGTTCATCTTGATGGCGTCGATGTCGTAGGCCATGGTCACGTGGTGGACCATGTAGCCGTTGGCCCAGCGCTTCTGCGCGGCGCCGCCGATCTTGCCGAACTCGGAGGCGATGTCGTTGAGCGGCACATACTTGGCCTTGATGCCCAGCTTTTCGAGGACCTCCATGACCCACTGATCGAGGTAGGGGTAGGCCTGCTCGAAGCTCATTCCCTCCACGAGGGCGGTGGGGATGACGAGCGAGTAGGTGATGCAGTTGCCGGGCTCCATGAACATGGCGCCACCGCCGGTGACGCGCCGCGACACGGTGATGCCGTAGCGATCCACGCCGTCCTGCTGGATTTCGTTCTGGTAGGACTGGAAGGAGCCGATGACCACCTGGGGGCCGTTCCACTCCCACAGGCGCATGAAGGGCTTGCGGCGGCCCGCGGCGACGTCTTCGACCAGGGTTTCGTCCATGGCGACGTTGATCATCGGGTCGACGACAGGGCCGTGGATGACGTCGAAGTCGATGTCGTCCCACGACAGGGCGGCGCCCAGCGCGCGGCGTACGGCGATGCCGACGGCCTCGGGGGTCACCCCCATGAGGGTGTCGCCCTCGTGGAGGGCCACCTCGATGCGCGCGGCCAGATCCTTGGCGCTCGACGAGGCCGGGGCACCTTCGAGGGACGCGGTGATCCGGGTGAGCGCGTCGTCGGGGTCGAGGAAGAAGTCGCCCGACACGCTCACGCGCGCGAGGCGGTCCTCCTCCACGTCGGTGTCGACGACGACGAGCTTTCCTCCGGGAACTTTGTACTCTCCATGCATGCCCACGATTGTAGGCGCTTTGCTCACGCCCAGTCGGGCAGGACGCGCACGCCGCCCTTGTCTGCGGAGGCGGCGAGCATGCCGTAGACGCGCAGGGCGTCGGAAACCTGGCGGGAGCGAGGCTTGGAGGGCTTCCACGGGGCGGCGCCCTTTTCGGCGCGGCGGCGCTCGAGTTCCTCGTCGCTCACATTGGCGCGCAGGACGCGGTTGTTGACGTCGATTTCGATCTCGTCGCCGGTGCGCACGAGGCCGATCGCGCCACCGGCCGCGGCCTCGGGCGAGATGTGGCCGATGGAGATGCCAGAGGTGCCGCCGGAGAAGCGGCCATCCGTGATGAGCGCGCACTTCTTACCCAGGCCCAGGCCCTTAAGGTAGGAGGTCGGGTAGAGCATTTCCTGCATGCCGGGGCCTCCCTTGGGGCCCTCGTACTGGATGACGACGACGTCGCCTTCCTTGACTTGCTTGCTGAGGATGGCCTCGACGGCTTCCTCCTGGGATTCGACCACGAAAGCCTTGCCGACGAAGTGGAAGAGGGACTCATCGATGCTTCGGCAGACTTGATGATCGCGCCGTTGGCGGCGATGTTGCCGTAGAGGACCGCCAGGCCGCCATCCTTCGTGTAGGCGTGCTCGACGGAGCGGATGCAGCCGGAGACAGAGTCGGTGTCGAGGGACTCGAACAGGTTGGCGGTCGAGAAGGCCTGGGTGGTGCGCACGCCGCCGGGGGCGGCGAGGAAGCGGTGCTTGGCTTCGTCGGTGGCGCGTCCGCTGCGCACGTCCCACGCACCCAGCCAGTCGGAGAGGCTGTCGGAGTGGACGGAGTGGACGTCGCGGTTGAGCAGGCCGGCGCGGTCGAGCTCGCCGAGCAGGGCGGGGATGCCGCCGGCGCGGTGGACGTGCTCGATGTGGTAGGTCGTGGAGTTGGGGGCCACCTTGCACAGGCAGGGCACGCGGCGCGAGATCGCGTCGATGTCGTCGAGCGTGAAGTCGACGCCGGCCTCGTTGGCGATGGCGAGGATGTGCAGGACGGTGTTGGTAGAGCCGCCCATGGCCACGTCCAGGCTCATGGCGTTCTCGAAGGCGGCCTTCGTGGCGATCGAGCGCGGCAGGACGGAGTCGTCTTCGTTGTCGTAGTAGGCGCGGCACATGTCGACGATGCGCGTGCCGGCCTCGGTGAAGAGCTTCTTGCGTTCGATCTGGGTGGCCAGGGTGGTGCCGTTGCCGGGCAGGGCCAGGCCGATCGCCTCGTTGAGGCAGTTCATCGAGTTCGCGGTGAACATGCCGGCGCAGGAGCCGCAGGTGGGGCACGCGTTGGCTTCGATGCTGGCCAGCTGGGTGTCGCTGACGGAGTCGTCGACGGCCATGACCATGGCGTCGATGAGGTCGAGGCGGTGCTCGACGACGCCGTCAACAGCAGCGCCGGATTCCATGGGGCCGCCGGAGACGAAGATGGTGGGGATGTTCAGGCGCATGGCGGCCAGGAGCATGCCGGGGGTGATCTTGTCGCAGTTGGAGATGCACACGAGGGCGTCGGCGCGGTGCGCGTTGACCATGGTTTCGACGCTGTCGGCGATGAGGTCGCGGCTGGGCAGGGAGTAGAGCATGCCGTCGTGGCCCATGGCGATGCCGTCGTCGACGGCGATCGTGTTGAATTCCTTGGCGACGCCGCCGGCTGCTTCGATGGCTCCGGCGACGAGGTCGCCCATGTTCTTCAGGTGCACATGGCCGGGGACGAACTGGGTGAAGGAGTTGGCGATGGCGATAATCGGCTTGCCGAAGTCGCCGTCCGTCATGCCGGTGGCGCGCCACAGGGCACGCGCTCCGGCCATGTTGCGGCCTTGGGTGGATGTTGCCGAGCGCAGCGGGCGACTCATGATGTGCCTTTCTTTTGCCTTGTAATGACTCCACAGTAGGAGTGTGAGCGCTGCGTTTCCGTGCGGGTTTCGTCTCATGGACGAGGCCGGGTCAGGTGCGGGTGGTTTTCGTGCGGTATTTCGGGGGCTGTGGCGGGCGGATCGCTGTGTCAGTGGGTGGACGCTTACGGGCGTGATTGCAAGGAAAACGCAAGGGGCACATGCGTGAATTAGTGTCGCGCTTCATGAGTGGTTGATCGCATTGGTCACGCTTCGGACATTTCCCCTCGTTCTCAAAGCGCAAAACGTAGGCTGAGGGCACAGTGAAGAGAAAGGACTGCGATGACCATTCGCACCACTCATGTTGGTTCCCTGCCCCGTACCCCCGAGCTGCTCAAGGCGAATGCCGCGCACCGCAAGGGGGAGCTGAGCGACGCTGATTTCACCTCCGTGCTGCAGGCCGAGGTTGATGGCGTTGTGAAGCGTCAGGCTGAGATTGGCCTGGATATCGTCAACGATGGCGAGTACGGTCACGCGATGCTTGACACGGTTGATTACGGCGCGTGGTGGACGTATTCCTTCTCGCGTTTCGGCGGGCTGTCCTTTGAGGACGTGCAGCGTTTTGATGTGCGTCCCCCGGCTGGCCGCGACGGTCGTCTGTCCTTCTCGTCGTTCGCTGAGCGCCGCGACTGGCAGCGTTTCGCGGACGCGTACGCGGATCCGGATTCGGGCATTCACATTGCGAACCGTAACCCGATCGCGTTCCCGACGATCACGGGCGAGCTGACCTACATCGGTGCCGAGGCCGTGGAGCGCGATATCGCGGGCACGAAGCACGCGCTAGAGGCGGTCGGCAAGCCCGTGTCGGATGGTTTCGTGGCGGCAATTTCGCCGGGTTCGGCGGCTCGCGTGGCTAACGCCTTCTACGAGGACGACGAAGCAGTGGTGTGGGCGTGCGCGGATGTGCTGCGCGAGGAGTACAAGCGCATTACGGACGCGGGCCTGACGGTGCAGATTGACGCGCCGGATATCGCGGAGGGCTGGGATCAGATGAACCCGGAGCCGTCCGTTGAGGATTACCGCGCGTTCTCGCGCGTGCGTATTGACGCGTTGAACCATGCGCTGGAGGGCATTGACCCTGATCTGGTTCGCTTCCACGTGTGCTGGGGTTCGTGGCACGGCCCGCACACGACGGATATCCCGTTCAAGGACATCGTGGATCTGGCCCTGCTGGTCAACGCGAATGGCCTGACGTTCGAGGCGGCGAACGCTCGCCACGCGCACGAGTGGACGATCTGGCGCGACATCGAGCTTCCCGAGGGTAAGTACCTGATCCCGGGCGTCGTGTCGCACTCGACAAACGTTGTGGAGCACCCGGAGCTGGTGGCTCAGCGTATCCGCCAGTTCGCGGACATCGTGGGCGACGAGCGCGTCGTGGCATCGACGGACTGCGGCCTGGGCGGCCGTATCTACCCGTCGATTGCGTGGGCGAAGCTGGAGGCTCTTGCCGAGGGCGCTCGTCTCGCATCGAAGTGATCGCCTGATTGCTTGCCTGGGGCGCGCGGGGTGGATGAGTATCCACCCCGCGCGCTTTTCCCAGGGTTTTCTCAGGTAAAGCTCCCTGTTTTTTGAGCTTGGCGTCACACAATGGATCGTGTGTTGCAGCCCCCGCTTCCGGGTCGGCCTGCCGCGGTGGGGATCGCACGCCGCGTCGGGTTCCGGGATTGGGGGCTGCGGCGCGTCCGCGAGCGCCATCTGTTCGCTTTCTTCAAGGGCCGATAGGTACCGGCGCGTGATCGCGACTACAATTGGCGTATGAGCGTCCTCGTGATTCAAAACGACCCGATCGTTCCGGTGGGTCAGTTGTCCGCCTTCCTCGGCGGTCACGAGGTCGTGCGCGCCTGGGAGGACCCGCAGCGTCTCCGGGACCTGGCGGCCGCTCCCCTGCCGGGTGCCCTCATCCTTCTGGGTGGCCGCGCCAACGCCTACGACGACGAGGCCTGCCCATGGCTGGAAGCAGAACGCGAACTCGTGCGCCGCTGCGTAGCCGCACAGATTCGGGTGCTCGGCATTTGCCTGGGCGCCCAGCTGATCGCCGCAACCTTCGGCGGGCGCGTCAGCGTTTCAGACCCGGCGGGCCCCGAATACGGCGTCATCTCCCTGGCCTGGGGCACGAACGACCAGGCGGGCGGCGGCGGAGCCGTCCCCCTGCGCATGGCCCTGGCCTCGACCCACACGGTCTTCGCCGACCACGGCGACGCCATCGTGGAACTCCCCCGCGGCGCACGCGAGTGGGCGCGCTCGGACAAGTACACGCAGATTTTCTCCTACGGCACCGCCCTGGGCGTACAGTTCCACCCCGAGGTCACGCGCGAGACCGCGACCGTGTGGGCAGTCAACAACGAGGACGTCGACACCGAGGACATCGTCGCCGGGTACGACGCTCACGAGGGGGAGCTGGCGTCCACGTGCAAGACCCTGGCCGACTGGGTCAGCGGCGTCTTCTAACGCACAGACAGAATCGCAGTGCGGGCACCCCCACGCGGTACCCACACTGCGATTGACATTCGGGCCTCGTCGCAGCGAGCGGAGATGAGGCCCGGCTCTTATTTTAGAGGAAAAAGCCGCAGCTACAAGGCTTTTCCAGGAACCAAGACCACCACGTGGGACGACTTGACAACGCGGCCCGCCACGGCCTCGTCACGGCGCGCGACGCACCCGGTCAGGGGGCCGCGACCTGCACAAACGAGCCGGTGCCGTACGCCCACGCGCGACGCTCAGCGGCTGAGATGAACACAGCCTGGCCACGGCTCAGCTCCACGCTGTCCCCGCCCTGCTCCTCGCTCACGTGCAGGTGACCGAACCGGAGGTTGCGATGACGATGCGCGGGCCCTCCCCGGGCACGGCTACCTCGTCCACGCGGGACGTGTGCTTGCCGGGTGCCAGCGTCGTCACCGACAGCTCGAACTCCTGGGCGGGTGCCAGGAAGCGGTCCGTCGTCGCCGAGGGGTGCTCGGGGGCCACGCGCACGGGGGGCAGCGCCGAGAACTCGGTGATTTCCACGAGCTGGGCGGAGTCCACGTACTTACCGGTCAGGCCGGCGCGCACGACGTTGTCGGAGGAAGCCATGACCTCGATACCCAGGCCCGACTGGTAGGCGTGGATCTGGCGCGGCGGAATGTAGACGGCCTCGCCAGGCCGCAGGGACACCGGGTTCATGAGGAAGGCGACGATGATGCCCGGGTCGCCCGGGTGCTTCTCCCCCCAGGACGCTCACGAGTTCGTCAGTGCGCGGCGACGGGGACGTGCCGGACGCGAGGCGAGAGCGGCACGCGGCCACGAACTCTTCGACGCGCTCGGGGGTCGCCGGGGAGTCCTCGTCGAAGAGCCAGGTGGCCAGGGAACGCAGGCCCCCGCGCACGGTAGACAGCTTGAGGCGGTGACGCAGGCGCTCGGCGAGCTCGCCCTCCAGGCCGACGAGGATCTGGCGAGCCTTGCGCGGCACACGGAAGCCGACGAGCGCGTTGAACTCAGTGAGCGCGTAAATCATCTCCGGCTTGTGGTTCATGTCCCGGTAGACGCGGCGCGTGTCCGTGCGCTCGATGCCCAGGACCTCCTCGCGCAGGTAACCCTCGCGCGCGATCTCCTTCGTCGGATGCACCTGCAGGCTCAGGGTCTGCGCGGGGGCGATAATCTTCGCCAGGTACGGCAGGGTGGGGCCGAACGCGTAGAGCAGCCCACCACCGAGCGCGCGCTTGGGATCCTCGCCGATGTGCTCGGCGAGGGTCTGCCCGTCCGTCAGCAGCGTCGGTCCGTCCGGGTGGGCGCCAAACCACACCTCGGACACCGGGTCGTCCCCGGCGGCGGCCCCCAGGAACTCGGGGATCGCGTTCGTGGAGCCCCACGCGTCAGCTTTCGTCCAGCCGATCAGTCTTTCCATAGGTCGAATCCTATCGGTATCGGGCGCACAAAGACGCGAGGGACGAGGCCGTGGCCCCATCCCCCGCGCCCTCGTGTCTGTCAGGCGCTGGGTTGATCGGTGTTTTCACGCGCCTCGAGGGCGGCGAGCGCACCGCCGCGTTCGTGCAGCTCGGCATAGGTTCCGGTCTCCACGACGCGGCCCGCGTCCATGACGATGATCTGGTCGGCGTCGCGCACGGCGCTGATGCGGTGAGCGATCTCGACGATGGTGCGGCCCTTCGCGACGCGCGCGATGCCTTCGCGCACGCGTGCCTCGGTGGCCGGGTCGACCTGGCTCGTGGCCTCGTCGAAGACGTAGATCGGGGCGTCTCGCAGGAGCGCGCGGGCCAGGGCCAGGCGCTGACGCTGGCCGCCCGAGAGGCGCTCGCCCATGTCACCGACCACCGTGTCCAGGCCATCCTTTTCCGTAGCCAGCCAGTCGGTGAGATCCACGGCCTCCAGCGCGCGCTCCAGGTCCGCCTCGCTCGCGTCGGGAGCGGCGAGCAGCAGGTTGGCCCGCAGCGTGTCGTTGAACAGGTAGGGTCGCTGGGGCGCGGATGCGACCGTGGCGCGCAGGTCGCGCAGGGACGCGTCGGCCACGTTCGTTGTGCCGATGGTGACGGTGCCCGAGGCCGGGTCCCACGTGCGGGTCAGCAGCGAGGCCAGTGTCGACTTACCCGAGCCGGAGGCGCCCACGATGGCGGTGCGCTGTCCGGCGGGGATGTGGATGCTCACGCCGTTCAGGACCGTCGGGGCAGGCGCGGGTGCGTCCTCGTCCGTCGGGTAGGCGAAGGTGACATCGGTGAACTCAATGTCGCCCGGTGTCAGCGGCTTGGGGTCCGCCGGGTCGGCAACGACGGGCGCACGGTCGGTGATCGCGAAGACGCGGGCCGCCGACGCGAAGGCCTGATCCAGGTCGGCGGCAAACTCCTCGACCGCGAGGACCGGGCCGAAGGAGCCCATGGCGATGCCGAGGGCGAGGCCCGCCTGGGGCAGCGTCAGCGTTTCGGCGAGCACGTTCGAGCCCGCGACCATAGCGACCGTGACGACGCCGAGGGCGACAGCGGCCTGGTTGAGGCCTCGGCGCAGCGCGATCCAGCGGCCCTGAGTGCCTAGCCCTGAGGAGATGCGCTTTTCGATGGCGCTCATCTCGGCCTCGCGGCGCTCCTGCGCCCCGAAGGCGAGGACCTCGCGCACGCCCTGCACCGAGTCAGTCACGTGGGCGGCGATCGCGCCGCGGGCCTCGCGCAGCTCACGCGCCGCGCGGGCGGTGGAGCCGGAGCCCAGGAACGGAACGACCGCTCCGACGATCAGCAGGAAGGGAGCCAGCACAGCCGCCAGCATCCAGGACACGGCACTGCCCATCCACACGAGCGACAGGATCGGGACGATGATGGCCGTCGTGACGGGGGCGAGCGTGTGGGCAAAGAACACCTCGACACGGTCGATATCCTTCGTCACGCGGTTCATGATGTCGCCCGAATCCAGGCGATCCGTGCCCGCGGGAGCCTGCGGCTCAAGCTGGTCGTAGAAGTAGTTGCGCAGCATCGCCAGGAGTGGAAGGCCACGAAGTGACCGGCGAACTGCTCGAGGTAGCGGGCCAGGCCCTTGAGCACACTCAGGCCGATGGCGCAGACAATGACGAGGGCGATGCTCCAGGCGCTCTCCCCCGACGCCAGGCCGGCGACGGCCCAGCCGCCCAGGGCGAACAGGGCGATGCCGATCATGAGGAAGACGATGCGGGCGGCGATGGAGGCCGCGAGCGGCGGCAGGACGCGCCGCGTGATCGACAGGAGTCGAAGAGACAGTTGCCTGCGGGTCATCGGATCGTTCCTTCCTGCAGGGTCACGACGCGGTCGGCGCCCTTGATGGTGGCGTCTCGGTGGGAGATCGTCAGGGTCGTGCGCCCGGCACACACGGTCTCCAGCGACGCGAGGATCTCACGCTCGGAGGCCAGGTCCACGTGGGCGGTGGGCTCGTCCAGGATCATGATCGACGCGTTCTTCAGGAAGGCACGGGCGATCGCGATACGCTGCGCCTCGCCGCCCGAGACGGCCAGGCCTCGGGCACCCACCCGGGCGTCGAGGCCGCCGGGCAGGGAGTCGACGAACTCACCCAGGTGGGCGGCGCGCAGGGCCTCGATCAGCTGGTCGTCCGTGGCCGCGGGAGAGGCCAAGAGCAGGTTGTCGCGCAGCGTGCCGGAGAACAGGTAGGTGCTCTGCTCGACGACCGCGGTCTGGGCGCGCACCCACGACAGGGGCGCGCTGGCCAGGTCGACGCCGTTGAGGCTCACGCGGCCTCGCGTGGGACGCAGGAAGCCCTGCAGCAGCGCCGAGATCGTGGACTTGCCGGCGCCCGAGGGGCCAGCGAGCGCGACGTGCTCGCCCTGGGTGAGGGTCAGGTTCGCGCCCTTCAGGACCGGGGTGTCCTCGGTGTAGGAGAAGGACACGCCGCTGAGGCGGATCTCGCCGCGCTGGGGCGGGATCGCCGGGGCCTTCACACCCTTGGCGTCCGTGACCGGCGGGGTCTGCTTGATGAACTTCTTGACCTCCTTGTTGGCCGCGATGCCGCCCATGCCTATGTAGAAGAACTGGCCGATGCGGTCCAGCGGGTCGAGCATGATGGAGGAGAGCAGCACGAGGGAGATACCCTCGCCGACGCTGATCGCGCCCTGCTGGTAGCGGATGAGGGCCAGAGCGATCGCGCCGGTGATCATGCCGAGGGAGAAGACGGAGTCGATGACGAGGAGGATCAGCTGGTTGCCGGCCAGGTAGCTCATGACCTTCGAGCGGACCTCTTCGGCGGCTTCGGCCAGGCGCTGGCCCATGTCCTTGCCGGCGTTCATGAGGGCCAGGTCGCCCAGGCCCTGGATGGCGTCGAGTTCCTTGGCGGCGAGCTGGCGCGAGGCATGGCGGTAGCGCGAGGACACCGGCTTGAAGGCTTTGCGGAAGCCCATGACGCAGATCGGAACCAGCGGGATCGCGATCGCGAGGAAGCCTCCCGAGGCCGGGTCAATCGTCAGGGCAACGAGGATGACGACGAGGATCGGGGTCGTGAGCGAGGCGATCATGGGGGCGAGGAAAATGCCCTTGTAGGCGGCGACGCGCTCGACGCCGTCGGTGGCGGAGTTGACGACGCGGCCCGCACGCTCGTTGGTTCGCTGCGAAGGCCCCAGGGCGAAGACCTGTCGGATCATCGAGTGGCGCAGCGTGGGTTCCATCTGGTTCATCTGGGAGGCGCCCAGGGCGCTGACCGCCCACGCGAACACACCGGATCCCAGGGCACCCAGCACGCCGATCCACCAGGTCGACCAGGCGTTCTTGCCTGCGATGTCATCGATACCCCATCCGATCGCCAGGTAGGCGGCGGCCAGACAGAGTGCCGCTGCCCACGAGCAGACGACCACGATCGCGCGTTTCATTGTTCTCCTATCAACATGACGCACACGAGTACATAACCAAGGATAGCCTTAGTTAGGTTCTGACACCAGTGTCATTTTGGAGCAATTTCAGGCTGACTGGCGCGAACACTGCCAGCGGCCCACTCATCAAGAGCCGGAAAAGACATTATGGCTCCAAGAGGACTGTGCGCCGGTGCGCCCAGGAAACACGGACTATTCAACACCCTCCGTACCCACCAACAATTTCGCATGCAATTCCCTCAAACTTCTTTCAAATCTTGAAATCCGATCATTGATATTCTGCGGTTTTCGACCTTATACAGATTCACACCGCAGGGGAATTGCATGCGGAATTTCTGGAATGACGTTTGGAGGCACACCTAGCAGTGCAGCCACGTATGTCCCATTGCCGCCCAGTACTGCCAGGCCCCGCCTCTATTGCCGTACACAAGCCACTCAGCCAGCCACGTATCTCGTGGCAGCCTCCCACGACTCCGGCAGCAGCCGCTCAACGAGTGGGGCGCACGTTCTGGATAGGAAGTGACGTTCTGGATAGGAACTGCTCTTCTGGATAGCTTATTTTCCTATCCAGAAGGCAATAACCTATCCAGATCGTCGTTTCCTATCCATTTGTTGATGCCCGACTGCTCGCGCGGCCCCCAAGCCACTGGCACAGTGGGGGATTTGCACTACACGAAGCCCTCTGACGGCGCGTCACCGGCGTGTCGAACTCTCATGTAGTGCAATTCCCCCATCACCCACTCAAAGGAACCACGACCTCGCGCAATCGACGAGGCCGTGGCTCCCTCAAGCGAGCATGCTCAGACCAGGCGGTACGTCCAGCCGTAGGGATCCTCGGCGCGACCCCACTGGATGTCGGTGAGGCGCTTGTGGATCTCGCGGGTCTTGTTCCCCACCTCGATCTCCACGTCGAAGTCGTCGCCAGCCAGGCGCGTGATCGGGGTGACCACGGCGGCCGTACCACAGGCGAAGACCTCGGCGACGGCGCCCGAGCGGATTCCCTCCACGACCTCGGACAGGGCGATCTTCTCCTCGCGCACGTCCACGCCCTCGTCGCGCAGCATGCGCAGGATCGCGCTGCGCGTGCCGCCCTCGAGGATGACGCCGGTGAGCTCAGGGGTGCGGATCGTTCCGTCGGCCATGACGACGAACATGTTCATGCCGCCCAGCTCCTCGAGGTACTTGCCCTCGTAGGTGTCCAGGAAGCAGACCTGGGAGAAGCCCTTGGCCTCGGCCTGGATCTGGGGCAGCAGGGAGGCCGCGTAGTTGCCGCCCGCCTTGGCACTACCGGTACCGCCGGGGCCGGCGCGGTGGTACTCGCGCTCCACCCAGATGGCAACGCCCGACAGGCCGCCCTTGAAGTAGGGGCCCGACGGGGAGCCGATGACGTAGTAGTCGACGACGCCGGCGGGGTGGACGCCCACGAACTCCTCGGAGGCAAACATGAAGGGACGCAGGTAGAGCGACGAGCCATCAACCTCGGGCACCCACTTCACGTCGGCGCGCACGTAGTCCACGAGGGAGGCCACGAAGTCCTCGCGGCTCAGCTCGGGCAGGGCCAGGCGACGGGCCGAGTGATTCAGGCGCGCGGCGTTGTAGCCGGGGCGGAAGGTCCACACGGAGCCATCCTCGCGCTTGTAGGCCTTGATGCCCTCGAACACGGACTGGCAGTAGTGGAAGACGGAGGCGCCGGGGGTCAGCTCGAGGGGGCCGTAGGGGATGACGCCGCGATCGTCCCAGCCGCCCTCGCGGGTCCAGCGCATGTGGGCCATGTGGTCCGTGAACTTCTTGCCGAAGGCCAGGGTCGACATGATCTCGTTATACTCTTCGGGCGTCGCGGGATGAGGGTTGGGGGTCAGGGGGGAAACGACCGGCCAGCTCGTCGGCGCCGGGAAGTACCAGATCACCGGCAGCCTCAAGTTCCGTGGGGGTGTGCTGCGTCGATGCCATGAGGTCTCCTGTCGTGGTCTTTCACAAATATGAAGCCAGAATATGCCCGCCGTCCGCATTGTGGCCGATTGATTTCGGCATGTGACCCACTCCCCCGCTCCTGTGGACGTTCTCACCCCGCAGAGCGACTCACTCGTAGTGGGTCCACATGCGCAGGACGCGGACGGTGCGCTCTTCTTCGAACACCTCATAGACGAGCCTGTGCTGAATATTAATTCTGCGCGAGTACATCCCCGCGAGGTCGCCCACGAGGCGCTCATAGCGTGGAGGCGTCGCGAACGGATCCTCTGTCAGGACCTCGATGAGGCTCTGAGCTTTCGCCTTGAGGCCGCTGGCGGAGAGCTTCTTCGCATCCTTCGCGGCCTGCTTAGAGAAAACGACGCGCCACATCGCTACCACTCCACGTCATCGAGCGCGTCTTCGAGGTCTTCGCGAGCGGCTTCCTTCAGACTGTCCGTCATTCCGGGAATTCCCTGCAGGTAGAGGGTTTCCTGAATGGCGGACCAGTCGGCCTCGCCAATGAGGACAGCGTTTCCACGACGTCCGGTGATCGTGATCGGGGTCGACTCCTCATTCACAGTGTCGATGAGCCGGTACAGGTCCGAGCGGGCGGCAGTAGCACTCACAGCAGTCATGGTTATCCCTTTCCATCACCATCATAACGTACGCTTTCGCGTACGCATAGGTCTGTGCGCATGATTTTTGCCGAAAGGATACGATCAACGCATGATGACTCTGCCTGACTCTCTGACCTCCGCCCTGCCCTCTCGCGAGCGCCGCTCCCCCGGCCTGGAGCTGGAGGACGGGCGCTGGATGGTGGCCGCGAAGTCGGGCCTGTACGTGTTCGGCGCCGAGGCCTCGTCCGGAGATGGGGAGCCCACCCCCGAGGTGTTCCCCTGGTACGACGTGGCGCGGGCGCGCTGGGAGGCCGAGGGTTCCCTCTTCGCCCTGGAGTGGGTGGATCCCGCCCGCCCGGCCCTGGCGGGGCGTGGGAAGGGCGACCCGGAGGACTTCATGCGTCACACGAGCGAGTTCGTGAACCGCTCGATCGTCCTGCACTCCCAGGTGGAGGTGAGCAACGGGACGACGGTGACGGCGTGGGTGCGCCGCGGCGAGGACGGCCTCTTCTCGGTGCTGACGGCCGACGGGCCGCTGGATGCCGACGGGCAGCGCGAGGCGGACGCCCTGGAGGCCCGCGTGCGCGACGCGGTCGGTCTCGACTGATCGACGAGGCCGGGGCTCCCATCGGGGGACGCTCCCCTCGCCCGCGCATCCTCAGACGACAGCGGGACCCCTCACCGGGGTCCCGCTTCTGTATCCAGGAAGATGCCCGGAATCAGTGGATGACGTCGACGCGCTCGAAGGCGTCGAGGGAGAAGCCCTGCTCGAGGATCGCGCGGCTCCACTCGCGGGCGCTGAACAGCGAGTGGTCGCGGTAGTTGCCGCACGAGTAGGCGTCGGTGCCGGGCACGTCCTCCCAGGTGACTTCCTCGGCGATCGCGTGCAGGGAGGAGGCCAGAGCCTCGGTCACCTCACGCACCGAGGGGGTGCCCCACATGATGAGGTGAAAGCCCGTGCGGCAGCCGAACGGCGAGCAGTCGATGACGCCGTCGATGCGGTCGCGCAGCAGGGAGGCCAGCAGGTGCTCGATCGTGTGCAGGCCCGAGGTCGGAATCTCCCCGGCGTTGGGCTGGAGGAGGCGCACATCGAAGTTCGAAATCTGGTCGCCCTTCGGGCTGGCCTCCACATTGATGAGGCGCACGTAGGGCGCCTTCACGGCGGTGTGGTCCAGGGTAAAGCTCTCAACTTCAGCCATCGGTTAGTCCCTTTCGGTGTAGTTCTGCCGGCGTTGCTCCAGGCGCATGAGCTCCCGGAACATGTCGGAGTAGGTGGGGTCGTCCTCGCTCAAGCGCGACAGGGCCGCGCGGGCCTCGCCGAGTTTACGGGTCAGGTCCATGCGAACCATCGCCGCGACCACGCCGCGGCAGTACGAGCGTACGTCGGCCTCGCCCGCGACGGGCAGGGGCGCGACGGCCAGCTGGGTGACGGCGGGGCCGATGAACTCGCCGGCGGTCTCGAGGACCACCTGGACGAAGTGGCGCGAGGCCGCGAGGGTGGCGTTCTCGCCCGGGCCGAAGTGGGCCTCGGCCTGGCGCATCATCTGCGTGAAGGCGTCGAGGCCGCCGACCGCGCGGATCGCATCGTGGACGGCGCGGTGCGTGGGCACGGTGAAGGACTGCCCATCGAGCTCCTCGAAGCCAGAGCCCACGGCGTACAGCGGGTGCTGGAGGACGGCCTCGAGAGCCTGGCGCTCAATCCGGCTCACCGGGTCCTCGGGGCCTCGTCGCTCGGGGGCATGCACGGGACGGCCCGCGCCCGCCATCTCGATCTCGCCCGGGCGTGCCTCGTGCGAAATGACCTCGACGCGACCGGCCGCGCGGACCGCCTGCTCGACCGTGGGAATGTCCATGCCCAGCCACCCGGCCAGCTGGCGCGTGTACTCGGCGCGCAGGGCGCGGTCCTTGATGTGCGCGACGATGCCGGACGAGGCGCGCAGGCCCTGCACGCGGCCCTCGGCGCTGCGCAGATCCATCTGCGACAGGACGGAGCGGATCGCGAACTCAAAGAGCGGGATGCGCGAGTTCACCAGGTCAATGATCGCCTGATCGCCCTGGGATAGTCGCAGGTCGCAGGGGTCCTGGCCACCCGGTGCCACCGCCACGAAGGTCTGGGCCGCGAAGTTCTGGTCCTCGCCGTAGGCGCGCAGCGCGGCCTTTTTCCCGGCGCTGTCGCCGTCGAAGGTGAAGATGACCTCCGAGCCGTGCGCGCGCCCCGTGGACAGGAGCACGCCGGCGGCCGGATCCGCATGGTCACCGAGCAGACGGCGAATGATCTTCACGTGCTCGGAGCCGAAGGCGGTGCCACACGTGGCCACGGCATTCGTCACGCCCGCAACGTGCGCGGCCATGACGTCCGTGTAGCCCTCGACGATGACAACCTTGTGCTCCGTAGCGATCGTCTTCTTCGCCAGGTCCAGGCCGTACAGGAGCTGCGACTTCTTGTAGATCGGCGTCTCGGGAGTGTTGAGGTACTTGGGCGATTCCTTGTCGCTGTCGTCCAGGCGACGCGCGCCAAAACCCACCGTCGCGCCCGTGATATCGCGGATTGGCCACACGAGGCGCCCGCGGAAGCGGTCGTACACGCCGCGATTGCCCTGCGACCCAAGGCCCGCAATCTGGATCTCCTGGTCCGTGAAGCCCTTGGAGCGCAGGTGGCGCGTCAGGGAATCCCACGAGGCCGGGGCGTAGCCGACCCCGAAATGCGCGCACATCGCCTGGGTGAAGCCGCGCTCGGCGAGGAACGTGCGGCCCTTGTGGGCCTCGGGGGAAGCCAGCTGCTGCTGGTAGAACTCTTCGGCGACGCGGTGGGCGTCCAGGAGGCGCTGGCGCTTGCCCGGCTCCTCGGTGCGCACGCGCGCACCGCCCTCCTCGTAGTGGAGGGTGATACCGGCCTTCGCCGCCAGCATCTCGACCGCCTCGGTGAAGGGCAGGTGGTCGATCTTTTGCACGAAAGAGATGACGTCGCCGCTCTCACCGCATCCGAAGCAGTGGAACATGCCCAGGTGGGGGCGCACGTTGAAGGAGGGGGTGCGTTCGTCGTGGAAGGGGCACAGGCCCTTCAGGGCGCCGATACCCGCGGGTCGCAGCGCTACGTGTTCGCCGATGATCTCGTCGATCTTCACTGCGTTACGTACCGCTTCGATGTCGTCCTTACGAATCAGACCCGCCATGTCACTCAGTCTACCGATGCCCGCCCACGTCTGCGTCCAATCATGCTCACAGCTGCGAAGACAGCATGCCGCACCAGCGGGCGTGCCACGCGGAGGCCGACACGTCGGTGAGCGAGGCGACCTGGTCGATGACCGCACGCAGGCGCACGCCGTCGTCAGAGGCGGCCCGCCACTGCGCGGCGAACACGGGCTCCAGGGCGTTCGCCCCGGCCTCGTAGAGGGCGTCGACGAGGTCGGCCAGGAGCGTGCGCTGCTGGTAGTACACCGGCTCGGTCTCGCGCGGACTCATGACGTAGTGGACGGCCATGCCCTTGAGGATCTGGATCTCGGCGCGAACCTCGCGCGGCACGACGAGGTCCGCGCGGTAGCGGCCCAGCGGCTCGTGCCCGAAGGTTTCGCGCGTGGCGGCCACGGTCGCCGAGCAGAAGCGGCCGATCAGCTCGCTCGTCGCGTCCTTCAGGTGCGCGAGGGAGGCGTAGGAGCCGTCGAAGGAGCGCAGCCACACGGGCATGGAGACGATGCGTTCGAGGGCCTCCTCGAGGTCCGAGCGCGCCACCGAGGGCCCGTACCAGTCCAGGGTCGAGGCCACGACCGCCGAGCAGTGCACGTCATCAAAGAGGTCTGCGGGGTCCAGCTTGCGGGTCGCGACCGCATCCTCCACGTCGTGCACCGAGTAGGCGATGTCGTCCGAGAGGTCCATGATCTGGGCTTCCAGGCATCGCCGCCCGGCCGGCGCCCCCTGGCGCATCCACGCGAACACGGGCGCGTCGTCGGGGTACACGGAGTACTTGCGGGTCGACTTGGCCAGGTCCGGGCCGCCGGACTTGACCCACGGGTACTTACAGATCGCGTCCAGGGTGGCGCGCGTCAGGTTCAAGCCCGCGGGAATGCCGCCCGCGCCGATGACCTTGGGCTCCAGTCGGGTGACGACGCGCAGGGTCTGGGCGTTGCCCTCGAACCCGCCGATCGATGCGGCTGCCGCGTCCAGGGCGCGCTCGCCGTTATGCCCAAAGGCGGATGCCCGAGGTCGTGGGACAGACACGCCGCGTCCACGACGTCCGGGTCGGCCCCCAGTTCCTTGCCGAGCTCGCGGCCCACCTGGGCGACCTCGAGGGAGTGCGTGAGGCGGGTGCGCACGAAGTCGTCCGAAATCGGGCCCAGCACCTGCGTCTTTCGCCGAGGCGACGCAGCGCGGAGGAGTGGAGGATGCGCGCGCGGTCGCGCTCAAACTCGGTGCGTTCGGAGGACTTGTGGTCCTCGGGCACCCAGCGCTCAGAATCAGCAGACGCGTACGGGAGGCGCGCGTCGCCACCATCAACACCGGGGATTGCCAAGGAAAACTCATTCACGGGGCCATTTTACTAGGGAAACGTCTGCGCAGAACGGCCCCAGGCCTCGTTACTGTCAAAGCACCAGAAATTGCCGACAAAATACTGTGAGATACCCCGTCGAATCTTCCAGCATTTGTCCAAACATGCTAATTGTCAAGAGTCGCATTCAGCGTCGAATCCCCATCCATGGAAGGAGTCCCGCGTGTCCAACACGGCACAGGAAATCCTCGATGCGGTCGGTGGCCCCGGCAACATCACCCACTTCACCCACTGCGCGACGCGCCTGCGCTTCGAACTCAACGACGCGTCGATCGTCGACAAGGACCGAGTCGAGGCCATTGACGGCGTCCTCGGTGCCGTTCCCCAGTCGGGTGACCGCTACCAGATCGTCATCGGCGGTGCCGTGCAGTCTGTCTTCAACGAGATCAACAACCTGCCGTCGATGAAGTCGGGTGCCGCGGTCTCGAACGACGACGTCAAGGCAGCCGCCCGCGCGAAGGCGCGCGGCAAGAACGCCCTCATCGACGCCTTCTTCGAGTACCTCTCGGACTCGTTCCGCCCGCTGCTGCCCGTCCTCCTCGGCGCCTCCCTGATCCTGGCGTTCCTGGCGGTCCTGGAAGCTTTCGGCGTCGTCGACACGCGCGCCGCGACTATCCCGGTGTGGCTGGGTTACGTGAACTCCATGTGGCGCGCGGTCTTCTACTTCCTGCCGGCGATGGTGGCCTACAACGCCTCCAAGAAGCTGGACATCGACCCGTGGGTGGGCACCGCCGTCATCCTGTCGCTGCTCACCCCCAACTTCCTGGGCCTGAGCAATGTTGACAAGTTCCCCGCCACCACCTGTATCCAGCTCGTCGAAGGTAGAGACGATCTGCTGCAGTGCACGACCCAGATCGACAATGTTCCGCTGATCGGCAGCCTGCCCCTTCAGCTGGCCGACTACGGCGGCCAGGTCTTCGTGCCGCTGCTGATGGTGCCGATCCTCGCCCTGGTCTACAAGGGCCTGAAGAAGATCATCCCGGCGAACGTCCAGATGGTGTTCGTCCCCTTCATCTCCTTCATCATCATCATGCCGCTGACCGCCTTCCTGATCGGCCCCCTGTCGATCTGGATCGGTAACGGCCTGGGTGGCGGCCTTGCATGGCTCAACGGCCACGCACCCATCCTCTTCGCGATCATCATCCCGATCATCTACCCCTTCCTGGTGCCCCTCGGCCTGCACTGGCCGCTCAACGCCCTGCAGCTGGCAAACATCGCCTCGACCGGTTCGGACTTCATCCAGGGCCCCATGGGCGCGTGGAACTTCGCCTGCTTCGGCGCCACCGCCGGCGTCCTCTTCCTGTCGATCCGCGACCGCGATACCGACATGCGCCAGACAGCGTCCGGCGCCCTGGCGGCCGGCCTCTTCGGTGGTATCTCCGAGCCGTCCCTGTACGGTATCCACCTGCGTTTCAAGCGCATCTACCCGCTCATGCTGACGGGCTGCGTGGCCGGCGGTCTGGTCATCGGTATCGGTGACGGCGTCACCACGAACACCTTCGTGTTCACGTCGCTGCTGACGATCCCCGTCTTCTCCCCCATGGCTGTGTACGGCCTGGGGATTGCCGCCGCGTTCTTCACCGCGTTCCTCATGGTCGTCTTCTTCGACTACCGCACGAAGGAGCAGAAGGCTGAGGCTCGCGAGAAGAAGGCTGCTCTCAAGGCCGGCGTATCCGCCGCCCCCGCCTCCCCGGCTCCTGTCGCTGCCCCCGCGGCTCCCGCAGCTGAGGCCGCTCCGGCTCCCGCTGCTGCTCCCGAGTTCAGCGACGAGGCGAAGGCTGACCTGACGCTCACCTCCCCCATGGCGGGCACGACGGTTGCGCTGTCGGACGTTGCCGACGAGGCCTTCGCCGCCGGCGCGCTCGGCCCCGGCATCGCCGTGTCCCCCGCCGCTGGCGCCGTGGTTGTCGCCCCGTGTGACGGCAAGGTGTCGGTCGCTTTCCCAACGGGCCACGCCTACGGCATCAAGTCCGCGTCCGGCGTCCAGGTGCTCATCCACATCGGCATGGACACCGTGAAGCTGGAGGGCACGGGCTTCACGCCGCGCGTCACTAAGGGTGACGTCGTTAAGCGCGGCGACGTACTGGCCGAGGTCGATTGGGATGTCATCCGCGAGGCCGGCTACGACACGATCACCCCGATGGTCGTGACGAACAAGAAGAAGTTCGGCGAGATCACCCCGGCCGCTCCCGGCCCGGTGGGTATCACCGACACGGTCGTAACGGTGTCACCCAAGGAGGCGTGAGCTCTTCGAGCGCGCTGACATAGCCGTGGTGGGCGGGCCGATTGGCCCGCCCACCACCTTTTATTGCGTCGCTGGCAATCGACGTTCTTCCCTCAAGCCTGCGCATGTTCTTGCACGAGCCCGAGCGAGGCAGCTAGACTGTTGACCACTCGGTTACCTTGCCCCAGGAGTGCGAGGTTCCACGCATCAAAGGAAATTGGAGCGATGCCAGACGTTGCATTCGACTCGGAGCGCCACGCGCAGGTGAGTGACGACATGAGCGCCGGGGGGGGGCGAACTAACCACCTCCGCGACATCGGCAATGATGTTGGCTGCGGCGCAAATATTCGGACATTGGACGACTGAGAGCGCGGCCCAGAGCATGGGAGATACCGTGCGCTCATTCCTCACGTCATTCTCGACGAACATGCAAAACGAGGCGCAGTATTTGAGCGATCTCGACACGAAGGTCGCTCAGGCCGTCTCTGACTTTACCGGCACCGAAGAAGATGCCCGCGCCGCGATAGCGGCAGTCGGCACCGCCCTGCTGGATCTCAACCAGGGCGAAAGCGCCCACAAGGTCTATTCCGATAAGAGCATTGAACAGATCACCAGCGAGAATCCGCCTGCTCAGGCAGAGACCGGCGATGAGTCTGGCGCTCCAGTAGACACAGTCGTTGATTCCGGACCCGACGAGTACTGAGCACGAGCGCACGCAAGGAGACAACAATGGTGTCATCACCCATGTACGACCGGCTCATGGAGTTCGCAAACAGTGCGCCGGACAACGAGAAGCTCTACGGTTGGGACGACGAGCATTCCGCCATCGTCCAGGCCATTCGAGAGGCGCGCGACAAGGTCGAGCACTTCAAGGAGCACCAGGGGTTCACGGGTCAGGCCGGCCAGGCGATGTCCGACGAGGCCGTGCGCGCTATCAGGCGCTTCGACAAGCAGGCCAACTTCTACATGACCGGCATGTCCTACTACGTTGAGGCGCGGCGCGCGATCATGCTCGCAGCGGAGGACGCGCGCCAGTTCTCCCCCACGCTGTTGGACCCCATGACGGAATCCCTGCGTCACGCGGGCGAGGTGACTATCCCCATCGCCTCAAAGTTCGGCTTGCCCGGCAAATTCGTCAATTCCCTGGTGGCGGACGGCCTGGCTTACGTGGAGGGTGTCGAGGCCCAGGCCAATGCTCAGCGCGAGGCGAAGGCCACGGAGATCATCGAGCGCTTCGAGTCGACGATGAACGACCTGAATACGAGGCTGCAGAGCCACAGCGAGGCAGGCGTCAACGGTACGGATGAATACGGCGGCGAATGGGCACCGATTCCTGAGCTCCCCGCGGATGCCGCTGATGCCCTCAGGAAGGGCCACATCGTGATCTCGCCCCACGAGGGAGGAGCCTACGGTCGTTCCCGGTCGGATGCCTTCGGCAACGCCGGGCTGCGCGGGGCGGACTCGGGCCTGTATCCAGCTGGATACGACGAGGGCGGGGACATCGACCAGCGTGTCTTGCACTCCCCGCGTGTCCCCAATCGCTACCTGCCCGAGGGCGACCTCGGATCACGGACGAATCCGATCACGGACCCGCAGGATCTCATGGACGTGGACCTGCTGCACACCCGCGTGAACGGTGATCGGCACGCGAACGGGATCATCGGCGGGCACACCCCCGCTCCCCCGATTGATCGTGATCATCCTCTCTGGGGGCTCAATGCGGCGCGCGCGGCGGAGGCTCAGTCCGCTGGGCGCCTCGGCGGCGCGGGGCTGCTCGGGGCTGGAGCCCTGGGCCTGCGTGGAGCCGCGCGCATGGGCGGATCCGCGTTGAGTGGCCTCGGGCGCATGGGTGCCTCGGGGCGGGCGTCACTGGCCGGATGGGAGGGGCCGCGGGCGCCTCGACGCTGCGCGCCGGATCGTTCAGCGGTACCGGCATGGGCACCTACACACCCCCGGGTAGCACCAACGGAGCGGGTTCGGCAGCGCGCGGCACGGGTTCTCCCACGGGACAACAGGGCGGCTTTATGGGCGGTTCCGGCGCGGGAGCTGGCGGCGCGGCGAAGGACGAGAAGAAACGTCGTCGCCGCAGGTACGAGGCATTCCACGTCGAGGACGAGGAAGACGAGGGCATGCCGCGCGGCTACGTGAACCCCCTCTCGCAGACCTATGGCTCGGATCGTACGCTGACCCCGGCGAAACGCAAGGACGACGGATGGGATATCAGCCAGTGGTGAGCGCACGTGTTTTTTCTCCGATTGGTCGGGGTGCCACGCTCCGCGTCGCTGGGACGCTGTGCACCACGCTGGCACTCACGGGCATCGCCACCGGCTATCCGCTCACTCCCGCACGGGCCGATGACCGCCCCATTACGGCAGCTGACCAGGCCTACTACTCCTACTATCACCTGGACTCGGCACGGGCCAAGGGCTACACCGGGGCAGGCGTCACCATCGCGATCATCGACGGGACCGTCGACACCTCCGTCCCGGAGCTTGCGGGAGCAAACATTACGGATAAGACCCCCTGTACCGTTCACTCGAGCACAGAGCATGCGGCACATGGGACTGCGATTGCCGCTTTGCTTGTCTCCAACAGCTACGGCATTGTTCCGGACGCAACACTACTGTCATATAGCGCGCTCGATCCAACAAGTCGCGCAGAACTCAATTGCGGTGCCCCCGCGGGCTTTCCAACGAACCATCGGCTATCCGATCTATCCTCGTTGATTAACCACGCAATCAACGACGGCGCGACCATCATTAACCTGTCCTCCTCAACTAGCGCACGCAGTGAAGACTCAAGTGGGCAATTGCCAGATCAATGTCCCAGGGTATTCTCATTACGGCTTCAGCAGGTAATGAGAGCCGGGATGAAAACGAGGATCACCTGTCGTGGTGGTCGGGTGTCGTCGGTGTTTCCGCCATTGACACCGACGGTAAGTTCGCTTCCTATTCCTCTTGGGGTCAGGGTGTCACCACGACTGCCGTCGGGGGCCCTATTATTTGGCGCGATGAAAACGGACAGATTTCTTCCACTCAGGGCACCTCTTTTTCATCCCCTACGGTCGCTGGTGCTCTCGCGCAGGCGCGCGCCAAGTGGCCCAACGCGACCCCGAATCAGCTCCTCCAGCTCCTCATCAATACGGCGAGCACACCTGAGGGCGGCAGAGACATTTACGTCGGGTATGGACCAATTAACCCCGGAAAGATGCTCAACACCGATCCCAGCCAGTATCCGGATGAGAATCCCCTGGCGGACAAGGGTGGTGGCTCGAGCCCAACTCCCGAAGAGGTCCAGCAGTACGCCGATGGCCTCGTCGATCCCACTGAAATTGCCTACGACAATTCCTACGCCTATCGAGGCCTCGACGAATCGCAGGCAACCAACAAAGACAACCCCTACCCCACACACCTGGGTACCAGCCCTCGCTACCACGCGAAGTAGATCAGTACATCGGAGGGGTGCCGGGCTTTCGCCTGGCACCCCTCCGACTTGTCATTTTTCCCGGTATTTCTCCACCAGCTCCGGGGTCAGCCACTCCGGCTCCCGCCCCTCCAGCGGCAAGAACACCATCGGATTCTCACTGGAACCGTCACTACGCAACTCCCGGGCAATGTAGTATGTCCCGCTCTGAATTCCCACATGCGTCACGACGTTCACTGACGCGGAATAATTCGCATTGGACCACAGCAGACGCACCATCTCCGAATCACGCTTCTCCGACAGCGTGAACCCCAACGGCTTCAGCTTCGCATCGTAGACATCACGAATACGATCAGCATCGGTTTCAGAGAAGGTGTACGACCGAGATATCAGAGTGTACAGCGTCGAATCACCGGGGTAGACATCATCGATTGAATCATTGCCAAGCAGACCGATGATCGTTTCCTGCGTCAAAAACTCATTACGAGCCGCGATAATCGCGGGCTCCACATCCCGCTCAAACTCCTCGATGGAATGCAGCCGCTGCGCTAACTCCACAGCTGCCTTCTGCTCAGGATTCATCCCTTGCTCTCCTTCCGAACGGGGAACACACGCGGCACACAGCAGCACCACGCAGACACCCGCGACGAAAGCACGCATGAGCCTCACGAACAACCCCCAGCATCGACACCAGTCACGCCGCACCCACGGCTACAACCACGACGCACGCACGTCACACAGATCAGCAGGACCCAGACCCGCTACTGTTCCCGGTATTTCTCCGTCAGCTCCGGGGTCAACCACTCCGGCACCCGCCCCTCCAACGGCAAGAACTCCGAAGGATTCTCAGTGGATCCATCGCTACGCAGCGGCCCCGCAGAGTATGACGTTGAGCTCTGAATACCGACGTGCGTGATGACATCGACAGACGCGGAGTAGCTCGCGTTCGTCCACACCGACAACACCATCTCCGAATCACGCTTCTCCCACATCGTGAACCCCAACGGCTTCAGCTTCGCATCGTACACATCTCGAATACGATCAGCATCGGTCTCAGAGAAGGTGTAGGACCGAGCCCTTAGGCTGTAAAGCGGCGTACTATCGGGGTACAACTCATCAATGAAATCGTTCGCAAACAAACCAACGATCGTCTCCTGAGTGAGGAACTCATTACGCGCCGCAACAATTGCGGGCTCCACATCCCTTTGAAACTCCTCAATGGAATGCAGTTGCTCAGCCACCTCAACGGCAGCCTTCTGCTCGGGATTCATCCCTTGCTCTCCTTCCGAACGGGGAACACACGCGGCGCACAGCAGCGCCACACACATTGCTGACAGGACAGCACGCGCAAGCCTCATACTCACTTCTTACCGGCGCCGGCGATCACGCCAGCGATCTCATACTGGGCTCGTGTTTGGTCCTTGAAGTAATCCATGTGTTGGCCAAAGGGACTGAAACCGGAGGGCCCCGGACCCACGTCACCCGACAGACGGTTGAAACCGTCGGCCCAGTCAGGGTTCTTTCCGAAGCCAAACATTGACCCCATTCCCTGGACCATGTCGTACTGGTAGGGCGCCGCACTCACCCACGCGTGCCCCTCCGGCACGTGATACTCAGCGGTATCTTCCACGCCCGCGCCCGGGGACCCCGCCAGCACAATGTCGTCCACAACGCCCTCGTTGACGAGGGTGGCTGCCATGCCCGACGTCGTCGACCCGTACGAGTGACCGAACAAGGTCATGTGGGCGTCCCCTGCACCGTGTTCTCGGGACGCGTCCATCCCATTGAGGAACCCGGCAAGGCCGGGGGCGCCATTCTTCGCGTAGTCGGTGCTCGCTGCCTCGATTTCAATCTGTGGAGCGTCGTAGCCCAGGTACTCCACCATCGCCACGGTCTCACCCGGCTTGGCTTGTCTCTTGGCTTGAGCCAGCATATTTGCTGAGCGCGAATCATATGCATTTAGGGTGTTCTGTACGTTCGTATGGAGTCCTGGAACTACCACGCCCACGTGATCGGCCGTATCCACATCGCCTTGGGCAACAATCGCCTTGACATTACGCCCGGAGGTGTCGAGGCCCAGCAGCTGGCGCGGGATATGGTCCCCTTCCTCCACAGTGACGGGATTGCCATCATCATCCAGCCTGACATGGGGTTTGTCTGTCTTGTCGAGGGTGGTCTTCACGACTTCCAGTTCTTTGAGCTCATGCTCGAGCTTCGCTTTCCTTTGCAAGAGCGCATTGCGGATGAACGGCGATGGAGCATCGGCTGCCGCCGCGTCGAGCCGGGCTATCTCTCCAGGCAGATCAGTGAGCTTCTGGTCGAGCACGATGCGGTTCGCTTTGTTCCTCGATGCACCGTCAACGCCGTTGAGGTTGCCGATCTTCTCCGGGTAGTGCTCGATCAGCCACTTCTTGTTCGCCTCACTCTGCTGAGACCACCACGAGGCCACCTCCTGCTCGCTCGCTCCCGCCGGGGGAAGGGTGGGCTTCGAGGCACCGGAGGCCGAGTAGTTCACATGGTTATTGAAAACACCCAGGCCGAGGGCGCCGATCATTGTGGCGAGCTTGATCTCGAGGGCGGTGGCCTTCCCAATAACCTTCCCGATACGATCCCCAATAGTCTTTACCATCTCTTGAGGATGCGTAACGAACGATTGAACAGAGTCGATGATGGATCCCACGAAGGAGACGACGCCGCTCGTATCAACGTGGATGGGCCAGGAGGTCAGGAGCTGCTGAATATCCTCGATGTCGGCGCGAATGTCGTCGATTCCGTCGACGCCCGCACTCGCAATTTCGCTGACGCTGATCAGGTAGTTGACCTGCTTCTCGATCTCAGAGATGCGGTCCTTCAGTGCCTGTTGGACGGCCGTGACGGCCTTGCCACGACCCGTCAGGGAGTTCAACTGTGCGTTAAGGTCATCGCCCGCCGCCTGAAGCGCGCGCGATTTACTCTCCGCATCGCGCGCGAGTTCCGCGAACGGACCGGACTCCCACTGAAGAACTTGGAACCAATTCATCGTGTCTCCTCGCAGCACCGGCGGGATTCAACGGCGGCTACGTTCTCATTCATCGACGGATGACAATACCGCTTCATGTTACCCGCATCTCAGCGTGCGCGTCACCTTGTCGGGCAAGCCTGACACGCCTGTCAATTCGTCCCTTCGACGACATCGAGGACGGTTCGCACCTGCTCGACGGTGAATTGTCCGGGGGCACTCCCCTCCCACCCGGGCAGGGTCGCGAAGGTGGCCGCGGACCCGAGAGCGGATCCGACCAGGCGCGTGGGCGCGCCGTGTTCACCCATGGAGATGCCGATGACGGGACGGTCGTAGGCCTCGCGTGCCCACGCCTGCGCGGCCAGGACGCGTGCCGCGTCCGTGGCACTGTTCGCCATGCACGCGAACTTCAGGACGTCTCCGCCCGCGTAGTTCATGGCCGCGAGCACCTCGGCGAGCTGCTCGTCGCCGGGCGTTGCCTCAAAATCGTGGAAAGAGGCGACGACGATCGCGCCGGCCTCGTGCGCGTCCTCGATGAGCGCGGCGGATCCATCGCGCGATATCTCCACGTCGACGCCGCCCGCCACCGTGGCCAGGGCGCGCACGAGGGCGCAGTATTCCTCGTCGTCCAGATAGGCCTTGCCGCCCTCGACCGACGTGCGGATGGTCGCCAAAACCGGCAGGGGCGAGGAATCCGCGACGTAGCGGGCCATGCGCACCAGCTCCTCCTCCACGTCCGAGGCGGCCACGAAGTGCGACCCGACGAGGGAGGACAGGAAGGTGTCGGCCCGCCACTCGACGATGTCCGCGCGGCACGAGGCCAGCGCCTCGACCTGCCCGCTCAGGGCCGCCGCGTCCCCGCTGACGGGGACGATGACCTGGGTACGTCCCCCGAGACTCGCCTTCTTGGCGGCTCTCCCGATGGTGACGAGTCCGGGCGCAGGGTCGGGGTCGGGCGCAGATGGGTGAGGCATGATTCCTTCGCTTAGTATCCGATTTCTGCCAGGTGCAGGCGATCTCGTTCGCTCTGCGTGAGGTAGGGGTGGTCTAGCCAGCCGTCGGGCAGGTGGGGTGTCTTTTCGCCACCGGCTCGGCCGCGCGGTCCGCGTGCGGCGGGCGGGAACGTCTGGTCGAGGTCGAGGTCCGCGAGGCGCTCGTGGAGCTCCTGCAGCGTGGAGACCATGGACAGGGCGTGACGCTGGGGGCCGCCAACGGCGAAGCCGCGCAGGTACCAGCCGATGTGCTTGCGCATCTCGCGCAGCGCGCGCCCCTCGTCGCCCTGTTCGACGACGCACCAGGCGGCGTGACGCTCGATGACGGAGACGACCTCGGCCAGGGTGGGGCCGGGCGGGATCGATCCTCCGTGGTAGGCGGCGACGATGTCACGGAAGATCCAGGGGCGTCCCTGGGCGCCGCGCCCGACGCTGATGCCGTCGCAGCCGGTGCGTTCCAGCATGGCCAGGGCGTCGGCGGCCTCGAAGACGTCGCCGTTGCCAAAGACGGGGATGTCGAGCAAGTCCTTCAGTCGCGCGATCTCGTCCCAGTGGGCGTTTCCCGCGTAGTGCTGGTTCTGGGTGCGCGCGTGCAGGGTGAGCGCCGCGGCCCCGAGCTTTTGCGCGGCCAGGGCGGCGTCCGTCGCGGTCTCGTGCTCGGAGTCGATGCCGATGCGGATCTTGACGGTCACGGGGATCTCTCGACCGATACGCTCCCCGGCCTCGTCGCAGGCGCGCACGACGGCGCCCACGAGGTCGGAGAAGAGGTCCCGCTTCCAGGGAAGGGCCGCTCCCCCGCCCTTCTTCGTCACCTTGGGGACGGGGCACCCAAAGTTCAGGTCGATGTGGTCGGTGAGGTCGCGCTCAACGAGCATCGTCGCAGCCTTCGCCATGACGGCGGGGTTGACGCCGTAGAGCTGCAGGGAGCGTACGCGCTCGGCGGGGTCGGGGCGCACCATCTCCAGGGTGCGTTCGTTTTCCTCGACGAGGGCGCGGCTGGTCACCATCTCGGTGACGTACAGGCCGGCGGGGGCGTCCACGCGCGGGATGGCGACGCGGCGCGGCGCGGCGCGGGTCTCACCCGCCGTGGTCTCGCCCAGGGCACTCGGGGACGAGGCCGTGGCCTCCTGCCCGGATTCGGCGGCCCAGGAGGGTATACCGGTGGGTCGCAGGTGGTCGGGCAGGCCCGACTCGCCCATGATGCGGCACAGGCGTCGGAAGGGCACGTCCGTGACCCCGGCCATGGGGGCCAGGACGACGGGTGTCCACAGGCGCAGCGGCCCCACGCGAAGCGGGGCCGCTGCGGACGAGGAGGCTAGCGACAAGTCAGCAGCCCAGGCGTTCGATCAGGTACGACTTGACCTTGTCGAGCGGGATGCGCACCTGCTCCATCGTGTCACGCTCGCGGATGGTGACGGCGTGGTCCTCGATCGAGTCGAAGTCGTAGGTGATGCAGAAGGGCGTGCCGATCTCGTCCTGGCGACGGTAGCGCCGTCCCACGGCGCCGGCGTCGTCGTAGTCGACATTCCAGATGCCGCGCAGCTCGTCGGCCAGCTCCTGGGCGGGGCCGGTCAGTTCGGGCTTGCGGGACAGGGGCAGGACGGCGGCCTTGACGGGGGCCAGGCGCGGGTCCAGCTTGAGCACGACGCGCTTGTCGACGCCGCCCTTCGCGTTGGGGGCCTCGTCCTCGTGGTAGGCCTCGATGAGGAAGGCCATGAGGGAACGGGTCAGGCCCGCCGAGGGCTCGATGACGTAGGGGGTCCAGCGTTCCTTGGTGTTCGGGTCGAAGTAGTCAAGCTTCGCGCCGGAGGCCTCGGAGTGGACGGTCAGGTCGTAGTCTGTGCGGTTGGCGATGCCTTCGAGCTCGCCCCACTCGCTGCCCTGGAAGCCGAAGCGGTATTCCAGGTCGACGGTGCGCTTGGAGTAGTGCGAGAGCTTCTCCTGCGGGTGCTCGTACTCGCGCAGGTTCTCCGGGTCGATGCCGAGGTCCACGTACCAGGCCTTGCGGTAGTCGATCCAGTACTGGTGCCATTCCTCATCGGTGCCGGGCTCGCAGAAGAACTCGAGTTCCATCTGCTCGAACTCACGGGTACGGAAGATGAAGTTGCCGGGCGTAATCTCGTTGCGGAAGGACTTGCCGATCTGGCCGATGCCGAACGGCGGCTTCTTGCGCGCGGCGTTCATGACGTTCGCGTAGTTGATGAAGATGCCCTGGGCGGTCTCGGGGCGCAGGTAGTGCAGGCCGGCCTCGTCATCGACGGGGCCCAGGTAGGTCTTGAGCAGGCCGGAGAAGGCGCGGGGCTCGGTCCACTGGCCGCGCACGCCACAGTTCGGGCAGGCGATGTCGGCGTTGCTCAGGGAGGACTCTTCGACGCCCTTCTTTTCGGCGAGCTCTTCGATGAGCTGATCCTGGCGGGCGCGCTTGTGGCAGTTGAGGCACTCGATGAGCGGGTCGGTGAAGGCCTTGACGTGGCCGGAGGCGACCCACACTTCGCGCGGGAGGATGACGGAGGAGTCCAGGCCGACGACGTCGGCGCGGCGGCGGACCATGGCGTTCCACCAGGCGCGCTTGATGTTTTCCTTCAGTTCCACGCCGAGCGGGCCGTAGTCCCACGCGGAACGGGTGCCACCGTAGATGTCACCGCAGGGGAAGACGAAGCCGCGGCGCTTGGCCAGGCTGATCACGTTGTCGAGGCGGGAGGGTCCCTTAGCCACTTGTCACTCCTTGAGTATTTGGGGCACGACTGGCTGTCGTGTCGCCATCGATACTAGCCGATAACTACTGTTTCGGGCGGCTCCGCCCCCTTCCGCGCCCATGGATCCCACCACAGGTGTGCGCCGGGAGTTCTGGCGGGGCCCTGCGGCGCTCTCGACCCTTGCTCGCCCGGATCCCACAACAGCTGCGCACTTGGGATTCTGGCTGGGCCCTGCAGGGCTCTCCACCAGCCCGCTCGCGGATAGGTTATGAGCATACGGATAGGTTATGGAGATACGGATAGGTTATTAACCTATCCACATGTGAATAACCTATCCACATCGTCGTAACCTATCCGCATGCGCGCGTGCAGGCCCCGCCATACCGCCCGATCACCCATGAAACAGCCCCGGCCTCGTCGCTCCTACGGGAGGGAACGAGGCCGGGGCCGGGTGACGGGTCACGCGCCCAGGGCGCATCTGTCGTTCAGCCGACGCGCCGGATGTGGCCGGATGCCGTCAGGGGCCAGCCCACGACGACAACTGCTGTCGAAATAAGACCGAGCAGCCAAAAGGCCGGATCCATCGGGGGCAGATAGCCTGACTTGTGGACAAGCGTGAGAATCACCCAAGTGATCGGCACGCCGATGCTACAGATACCCAGCGGGATTGCGAGCATGAGCGCGAAAGCCCTCTTCCAGGTCGAGCCGATGCAACGAGAAACTCCTCCGATGAAACGTCCGGCCCCATCGCAGACGACCCAAGCGAAGACAACAAATAACCACGTGTCGACGCCGAGCGGAAAGGAGCCGCGTCCCATGAAGAAGAGCAGGGGATGGATTGCGATAAGAAGCCACCAGATGAGAGTCCCCAGGACAATGATGACAATGGAATGCACGTAACTCGCTGCGGTGAGTGCGGTGCGCGAGCCACCGCTAAGAGCAGAAGCGCGCAAGTCGACAGTAGCGCTGACGATCCCGCAGATAAAGAGGAAAGTACCCGTGACAAAAGCGGAGTTTGTGGCGGACTGTTCAACGTTCTTGTTGATGTCGGAGACTGAGAGGTAGACGATGCCATTGATCGCCAAGTTAGTGAGGAACTGGAGGCCCACCACCAGCAGGTAGAGCACCACAGTGAATCTCGAGTTGACAAGCCCAATACGCAGGGGCGAGGGGGTGGATTTAATGAGGTCTGGGGTTGCGGTGTTCATTGGTCGTTCTCCTGGATGAGGTAGGCGAAGGCGTCCTGGAAAGAACAGGGTGAGGAGGTCAGTGAGTGGGATGCAATCTCATGGTCAGCGACACCACGGCCACGCAGGTCCACAATGACTTCTCGCGCGGACCCAAGCACACGAGAAGTGATGACGGCGATATTGGAATGATCGGCCAGAAAGCGTTCCACGTCAGCGGCATTACCGGTAATGGAACAGATGCGCGAAGTAAACTCATCAACACTCTCATGGGCAAGCAGACGCCCATTTGAGGGCGACGACATCTTCGGCAACGTTTTCGAGTTCGGAGACCATGTGTGAGGACACGATGAAGGAGCGACGCGGGCGACGTCCCTCCATACTGTCGGAGGCCAGGGTGAGCAGTTCCTCGTAGAACGCGTATCGGGTGGGAACGTCCATGGGAGCCTGAATCTCATCAAGGATGGTAATGGGCGCACCCGATGCCAGTGCCACAGCGCCGGCCAGGATGGCAGCCTGCCCCGAGGACATCTTGCGCAGCTTCTTTGCGCCCCTTTAGTTGGAAGGAGAAACGCTGAACGTAGTGGTCGAATAGTTTCTGATCCCAGGTCGGGCGCAGCGCAGCGTAGGCGACCATGGCCGAAGCCGAGGAATTATCAAAGTCCCTGTCGGAAGAGACCACGACTGAGTAACCAAGTAGGTCGTTAGAGCTCACCTCCGTTCCGCAGATGGACACATGTCCCGACGACGGCGGAAGCAGGCCGCCAAGGATCTGCATGAGGGTCGTCTTGCCCGAGCCGTTGGGGCCGACGAGGGCGCTGACGGTGGCGTCTCCGAGGGTGAGCGAGACATCGCGCAGCGCCGCCTCATTCTCTCCCGGATAGGTGTGGGTGATGGAGTCGAGGGTAATCATGAGTTGTCCTTGGCGTTTGTGTCGGCGCCGTAGGCGCGGACGTGGTCGATGATGGCGTCGATGTCCAGGCCCAGGGCCAGGCCCGCTTCGACGGCGGGGTTCAGGGTCTCCTCCACGTAGTGGCGAGCCCGTCGGCCACGAGCGCGTCACGGGCGCCTTCGGCGACGAACATGCCGATGCCGCGCCGCTTTTCCACGAGTCCCTCGTCGACGAGGATGGCGAAGGCCTTGCCGACGGTGGCCGGGTTAATGCGGTAGGTCGCGGAGTACTCCGTGGTGGAGGTGAGCTGGTCCCCAGCGCGCAGGGCGCCGCGCAGGATCTGCGCGCGGATGTCGTCGGCGATCTGCACGTAGATCGGGATCCCAGAGACGAACGTGGGTGCCATTCGTAACCCCCCCCCTTCAAGTTCTACGGTTCATTACATGACTAATGAACCATATAACCAACTAACCTGTCAAGCGATCTCACCATACGATTCCCAGCCCGCCCCTCTCCCCCACCTAAAAGACGCACGTAATTCGGCCACACGAACTTTCAAGCACGCCAGATAAATGTTGCAATTCCAAGGATTTGATTTGAATGTTTGAAAGGTTTACATGGGAATTACGTGCGACATTGTCGGGGAACGATGCCCGCGATACCGGGATTACTCACATCCGACCGCACGTCAGCTGGCCGCCAAACAGCCCCGGCCTCATCCCACTCTGCAAACGCAGATACAGCCCCGGCCTCGTCCCTGAATCAAACGGGGACGAGGCCGGGGCACAGACTCAGCGCCAACCCGGCTGGCCGAGCAAGTCAAAAAACCGCGGGTTACGAACACAAAACAGACGCCCCGTCGCCGTCAGCACCCACCCGGCAGCAATGACCACGGCGGTGACGAGACCCAACAGCCAGAGCGTCACCGAGATCCCCTCGGCGAACGCATCTCTATGATGCACCGAAACGACCAACCACGCGATCGCCCCGGCAACCCCGGCCAGTCCCAGCGGGAGCGCGACAACATAGCCCAACGCCCGAGCCACGGGGCCGGTCCCATGGCGGGGGACGCACCCGATGAGACGCCCACATGCATCGCAGGCCAGCCACGCGAACACGATGATGAGCCACGAGGAGACCCCCGAGGGATAGATTTCGTACCCCATGGGCGACGAAGAGGGCTGCAGCGCGACGATCACCCACCACTGGACGCTACTCACCACGATGACCGCAAGCGTTCCAACGTAGCTCGACCAGGTAAGAGTCAGACGCGATGCCCCACTGAGCGCTGCTCCCCACAGCTGATCCCTGGCCGATATCCACGCCATCCCAACGAGGAAGACACCCGTCATGGCAGCCATACTCACGGCGATCAGATTGTCGCGACTAAAGGGATCGGGAGAAACTGAGCGAAAGAAGCGCGGCGACTCAACGACATACGCCATCACCATGAGCACCAGATAGACGATGAGAGGGCCCAGCGCGTCAACCACTCCGAGACGCCAGACGCTGATCCTCTGGGGAACGTTGCGTGTCATGCTCATCGACCCGCCTCCTGGACGACGTAGGTGAGGGCGTCTTGGAACGAGCCCTCGTGAGTGGATAGCGAGTGGGCCGCAAGCTCCACATCGGAAATGACGCTGCGATAACGGTCGAGGACGACTTCTCTGGTGGCACCATCATCGCGGGATGCGATGGGCTCGAGGTCGGGGCGGGTGGACAGGAAACGGTCGACATCCGCACCATGTCCGACGAGCACGCCGGTGCGCTGCTTGAAGTTATCGGGGTTCTCCCGGACCACGAGTTCGCCGCTCTTGATCACGATTACCTCGTCGGCAACCGTGTCGAGATCGCAGGCCGCACTCGACGAGAGAACGAAGAGCCTGCGGGGGCGCCTACCCGCCGCGGCCTCCGCTGCCAGGGTACGGATTTCCTCGTAGAAACCCTGCCGCGCCGCCTCGTCGAGCGGAGCCTGAATCTCATCGAGGAGCGTGATGGGCGCGCCCGATGCGAGCGCGATCGAACCCATGAGAATGGCAATCTGAGCTCGGGAGAACCGACGCACGGCCTTCCAATGCAGGAGCACCGGGCTGAGCGCGAATCGCTCAAGATACTGGTCAAAGAGCCCCTGATCCCACTCGGGGCGCAGCTGGGCGTACTTCACGAGGGAGCTCCCAAAGAGTTCACCAAAGTACTGAGAGGGCGAGACCATCATCGCCCGCCCGAGCGCCTCGCGAGCAGGCAGGGCCCGCCCATCCATGCTGATGGTGCCCGAGGAGGGCGCGGTGAGCCCGGCGAGGATCTGCATGAGCGTCGTCTTGCCCGCTCCCTCTGGGCCGACAAGGGCCACAACCCCCGCATCTGGGAGACTCAGGGAGACATCATTCAGGGCCCTTCGATGCCTCCAGCCGTACGTGCGACTCACGCTGTTGAGAGTGATCACGAGCGCTCCTTATCGGTTGAGTGAGCGCCGCACGGGCAGACGCTAACAATGCTGCATCAATGTCGGGGCCAACACCAACAAAGCTTCGCCGACAAGTCTACCGGACTGCCCACACCTCGTGACAGCATGCTGAGCGCCTCCCCTCCCTGCTGTCGCACGCAGAAACAGCCCCGGCCTCGTCCCACGGGGATAGGGGACGAGGCCGGGGCTGGCTAGGCAGGAGGGCGCGGAGCGCTTACTCCTTGACGCCGCCGGCGGTCAGGCCGGAGACGATGTACTTCTGCAGGTACTGGAACAGCAGGATCACTGGGATGGCTGCGATCACGGAACCAGCCGCGAAGATGCCCCACGGAGCGGTACGCTCGTCAGATGCCCACATGTACATGCCGACGGCCAGGGTGAACTGACTCTGATCCTGCAGGACAACCTTCGCGATCACGAAGTCGCCGAGCGAGGAGATGAAGCTCAGCAGGCCGACGACCGCCAGGACGGGGCGGACCAGTGGCATGATGATCGTCCAGAAGGTCTGGGCGTGCGTCGCGCCGTCGATCATGGCCGCCTCATCCAGCGAACGCGGGATCGAGTTGAAGAAGCCGTAGAGCAGGAAGGTGTTCGAGCCGAGCGCGCCACCGAGGTAGACGCAGATCAGGCCCAGCTTGGAGTTCAGGCCGAGGACCGGGAAGATGTCCTGGATACCCAGGAGCAGCAGGTACAGGGCCACGAAGGCCAGCATCTGCGGGAACATCTGCACCAGCAGCAGGCCCGTGAGCGTCGCACGGCGTCCCTTGAAGCGGAAGCGGCTGAACGCGTAGGCGGCAGCCGCGCCCATGAGAACAGTGCCCACAGCAGTCGTGGTCGACACGATGAGGGAGTTCAGGACCCACGACCAGTAGCCGGCGTATTTGCCAGAGCCCAGCGCCAGGAAGTTCTCGAAGGAAAACGCGGAGAAGAGCTTGTTTGAGCCAGCGAGCGTACCACCCGGGTTCAGGGACACCGACAGGACGTAGAGCAGCGGGACGAGGCAATAGATGATCATCAGGATGGCGACGATGTGGCGCCAACCGACCTCTTTCCACCAGCGCGTACCCTTCAGGGTGGACTCACGATTCTTCTTCACAGTTGCAGCGCTCATCACAGCTCCTCAAGGGTCTTCGTCTGGCGGAAACCGAGCCACGCGATCACGCCCACGACGATGAAGATGACGATGGACATGGCCGAAGCCAGGCCGTAGTTCGGGGAACCCGACTCGATCGCGATCTTGTAGACCATCGAGATCAGGATGTCAGTCTGGCCGACATCCAAGCCCGGGTAGTTCGGGCCGCCGCCGGTCAGCATGTAGATGAGCGAGAAGTTGTTGAAGTTGAACGCGAAGGAGGCGATCAGCAGCGGCACCGTGGACTGCAGCACGAGCGGCAGCTTGATGGACCACACGGTACGCAGGCCGGAGGCGCCGTCGATCTTCGCGGCCTCTTCGACGTCACCCGGCAGGGACTGCAGGGCACCCAGGCACACGAGGAACATGTAGGGGAAGCCCAGCCACAGGTTCACACCCAAGATCGAGAACTTCGCCAGCGTTCCGTCGGTCAGCCACGGGATACTCACGCCGCCGAGGAACACCTGGTTGATCAAGCCGAAGTCCGTGTTGAGCATGCCCTTCCACACCAGGGTGGCCAGGAAGGCCGGGAAGGCGTAGGGCAGGATCATGAGGGACTGGTAGATCTTGCGGCCCTTGATGCGCTTGTCCGCGAACACGAGGCCCAGGATCAGGCCGAGCGCGAAGGTCGACAGGACCGAGACCGCGGCGAAACGAAGGACCACAGCAGAGCCTTCAGGAAGGGGCCGGCCAGGTCGCCGCGGGCGAACATGTTCATGTAGTTGTCGAAGCCGACGAAGACGCGCCAGCCCGGATCGATCTGGTTGCCGTCCGCGTCGACGAAGGCGCCGATCTTGTTGTTGGCCGTGTAGACGACGCCGGTCGTCGTGTCGGTCAGGGTGTCGGCGGCCTCGTCGTAGTTGTACCGGGACTTGGCCAGGTAGGCGCTCGAGCCGTCGTCGCTGCGGTAGCTTCCGTCGTTGGGGTCGGAAGAAGCGGGAACCCTGATGGCGGAGACCTTCTGCTGCACCTCAGGCTTGAGGATATCGGCGAGCGTCAGGACCTTGTAGCCGTCAACCGCGCTCAGCATGCCGGCCGCATAGGTGCCGGACACTTCGTGTAGCGGGGTCTCGGAGTCGCCCACGCGGATGGTGCCCGTCGCGGTGTCGACAACCGCGAGCCCGAGGCCGGAGCTGTCCTCGACGACAGCTGCGGGCAGGCTCGGCGCGCCCTCGGCGCGCTGCTCGGACGCCTGCAGGATCGACGCGATGGCGTCGTCCTTGCTGGAGTTATGGCCCTGGCCGTAGTTCGTGAAGGACACGTAGCCCGTGTACCCCATGACGAAGACCTGGTAGATGAGCAGGAAGACCATGCCGGGAACGAGGTACTTCGCGGGAATAGTCCGCTTGGAGAAGTACACCCAGTTGACCGCGAGAAGCAGGACGGCGAGGACGGCGAGAACCGTCCAGGACTTCACCAGGTAGGCGGTGAACATGCCGTAGATTCCCAGGGCATCGATGAGCATCATCAGGACAAGTTTGACGAAGAAACCGGGCCTGGTCACTTCGCTAGCGTGAGAGGCGGTGCGCGCCTCTTTTTTCTTTTCTGCAGCCTTCGCTGGCTCAGACATCGTGTCCTCCACACGTGCGCAGTTTGCGCGTCATTGCGACGATACCCGCCTGGCGGCGGGTCGGATAGCACCGTGAGGTGCGAGTGCGCCGCACTGCGGCGCGAGCGTTTTGTGGGCCTCGCCCCCGCCCGCCGCGTGGGACGCGGGCGGGGGCGAGGCTGGGTGCTCGCCTCAGGCGAGCGGGGTGCCAGTCGCTATGCAACCGGCAGGTTCGATCACTTGGAGGCGATCGCGTTGTTGATGTTGGTGACCATGGTCGCCCAGCCTTCGGCGGGGGTCTCGGTGCCACTCACGATGTTGGCCTCGGTCTGGCCCCAGAAGTTCCAGACGGAACCCATCGCGGGGATCGCGGGGGCGAGAGCGCCGGACTCGGCGACCTTCGCGAAGTCCTTGATGTCCTGGTCATCCGACTTGGCGGAGACCTCAGGCATCGCGGAGGCGCGACCACCGAGGTTCTGCATCTCTTCCTGGGCCTCGGGGGTGGCCAGGTAGTTGAAGAACTGCTTGGCGGCAACCGGGTTGGCCGACTTGGCGCTCTGGTAGAACATCTGGACGCCAACGAAGGGCTGAGCAGCCTGGGAGCCGGCGGAGGGGATCGACAGGACGGAGACGTCCATGCCGGCCTCGCGGAAGGCGGCGACGTTCCAGGGGCCGGTCACCGTGTAGGCAGCCTTGCCGTCGAGGAAGGCCTGCTTGGCGATGTCGCCCGTGATGGACGGGGAGATGACGCCCGCGTCGCCCTGAGCCTTCAGCCAGTTGGCGAAGTCGGTGCCGCCGGAGCCACCCATGGCCAGCTCGGAGGTGTACTCGCCGTCAGCGTTGGTGTTGAAGACGGGGGCACCGAAGGAGGTCTGGAAGCCGTAGAAGTGGTACGGGTCGCCCTTGTCGCCCATCTGGATGATGAAGGGGTACTCGACGCCGGAGGTCTTGCCGGAGGCGATCATGTCGTCGTAGGTGGTGGGGGCGTCCTTGGTGAGCGCGTTGTTGCGCACCAGGGCGACGGACTCAACGGCGTAGGGAACGCCGTAGGTCTGGCCGTTGTAGGTGACGGCCTTAACGGCAACGTCAGCAAACTTGGACTTGGCCTCGCCCAGGTCCACGGGGGCGACGACGCCGTTAGCGACGAGCGCGCCGAGCTTGTCGTGGGCCATGACGATCAGGTCAGGGCCGTTGCCGGTGGGCACCTGGGTGGTGAACTCGGTGTCCATGTCGGATTCGGACTTCTGCACGACGTTGACCTTCACACCGGTGTTGGTGGTGAAGTCCTCGGCGAGGCTCTCAACCTGGGAGAAGCGGGTGTCGTCCGCCCAGATCGTCAGCGTTGCCGCGGCATCGCCGCTGTTGTCAGAGGACGAGGAAGAGGTCGTCGTGCCGTTGTTGCAGGCGGCCAGGGCGGTAGCCGCCACGAAGACGCCGAGTGCTGCGATGCCACGTCGCATTATTACTCCTGTGTTGGTCAGGCCGGTCGCATCCATCAGCGACCCGCTACAAGAGTCACTGTAATACCCCCGTTTTTGTTTCTGCAACAATTTTCACAATTGTGTGCAAGCTGTTACATTTGAAGGGAAACAGCTGCACTCGGACACCCAAAGGAGCGTTGCGCCGATGACCAAGAATCGTACAAGCATGGCCGATATCGCCACGCACGCGGGCGTCTCAACCGCAACTGTTTCACGCGTTTTCAACGGTGTCGGTCAGGTTTCTGCCGAGACGCGCCGCCGAGTACTCACCGCAATCGATGAATTGGGATACGACCGCCCCAGCCCCGAGCGCACCCCCAACACCCCCACCATCGGTGTGATCGTGCCCGAGCTGACGAATCCGATCTTCGCTTCCTTTGCCCACCACCTCCAAGAGGAGATCTCTCGCGCGGGCGGCATTTGCCTCATTCGATCACAGACACCGGGCGCGACGTCCGAGTTTGACCACCTCTCCTCGCTCATTGAACACCATGTGGACGGGCTCATTTTCGTCTCCGGCAGACACGCTGACCTCCTCGCCGATCTCGCCCCCTACCAGGATGTCGCCGACCGAGGCATCCCCTTCGTGACGATTAACGGCGCACGACCGGAGGTTCCGGCCTTCGACTTCTCCACGGGAGACGCGCTCGGCATCCGCGCGGCGGTCACGCACCTGCACGAGTTGGGGCACACGCGCATCGCTCTGCTGACGGGGCGCACGCACATCGTTCCAGCACTGCGCAAGGCGGAGGCTTTCAGCCAGATGATGGACGAACTGCTGGGCGACCGCTCCCCCATCATCGAGGAGACTTTCTATACGTACGAGGCCGCGGCTGCCTACACGCACGCCCTCCTGGAGCGCGGCGTGACGGCGATTATCACGGGCTCAGACCTGCAGGCCCTCGGCGCGATCCGCACGATCTCCTCGCTCGGACTGTCGGTCCCGGGCGACATCTCGGTCATCGGTTTCGACGACACATTCCTCATGAGCCACCTGGATCCGGCCCTCACGACGATTCACCAGCCCGTTCAGTCAATCGTCTCTTCCGCAGTGCGCGCGCTTTTCGAGGCATTAAACACAGCCGACTACACCCCCACGCACGCCGATTACGTCTTTTCGCCGGATTTGATCGTGCGAGGCTCGACCGCGCGCGTCCGTTAGGCCCGCCATCTGGGGTCCAACCTCCGAGAATGACTTGACAAAGATTCTCAATCGCAAAGAGAATCATTCTCATGTCGAAGAGAATCCTTGCTGCCGCGTGTGCGGCTGCCACAGCGCTCGCCCTATCCGCCTGCTCATCCACGGCCTCGTCCGGAGACAGCTCCTCCAAGGACGGCTCCCTGACCGTCATGGCCTCCTTCTACCCCCTGAAGTACCTGGCTGAGAAGATCGGAGGCGAGCACGTCTCCGTCACCTCGCTGACCCCGGACGGCGCTGAGCCCCACGACCTCGAGCTCTCCCCCAAGATGGTTGACTCGCTGTCCTCCGCGGACGCGGTTATCTACCTCGCAGGCTTCCAGAGCGCGGTCGACGAGGCCATCGAGCAGCAGGCCCCCAAGACCGTCATCGACGTCTCCTCCGCGGCCGAGCTGGTCGAGGCTGGCAGCGACGCAAACCACCCCGCCGAGGAAGAGGAAGAGGCCTCCGAAGAGACTCAGTCCGGCGAGGCCGAGGCCCACGACCATGACCACGAGGGCCACGACCACGAGGGCCACGACCACGAGGGTCACGATCACCACCACGACATGAGCGCGGACCCCCACTTCTGGCTGGACCCCGTGCGCATGGCTAAGGCCGCGACCCTGGTGGGTGACAAGCTCGCCGAGGCCGACTCCGCCCACGCCGACACCTACAAGGCGAACGCGAAGGCTCTGGCCGAGGAACTCACCACGCTCGGTGACACCCTGGTCGCCAAGACCTCGACCTGCAAGGTCAAGACCTTCGTCACCGCCCACACCGCCTTCGGCTACCTGGCGGACCGCACGGGCCTGACCCAGGTCGGTATCTCCGGCCTCGACCCCGACTCCTCTCCCTCCCCGGCGCGCCTGGCTGAGATCAGCCAGATCGCCAAGGAGCAGGGCGTGACCACGATCTTCACCGAGGCCCTCATCGATCCCAAGGTCGCCCAGACGCTGGCCGACGACCTCGGCATCACGACGGCCGTCCTGGATCCGATCGAGTCCCAGACCGATGCCTCCAAGGACTACGCCGCGACGATGACCTCCAACATTGACGCCCTGACGAAAGCCCTCGACTGCCAGTGACAACGACTGACAACCCCACGACGGCGGGAGCCTCCCAGACGGAGGCGACCGCCGTCGTGCGTCTCGACAATCTGCATGTGGCCTGGGATACGGACCTGATCCTCCACGGAATCTCGCTTGACATCCCCGCCGGCCAGACCGTGGCGATCACGGGCTCGAACGGGTCGGGCAAGTCCACGACCCTCAAGGCCCTGCTCGGCACCGCCCCCATCACCAGCGGCGACGCACAGCTCTTTGGCCGCTCGGTGACCACGCGCCGCCGCGTGCCGTGGAACAAGATCGGCTACGTCCCCCAGCGCATCTCCTCGGGCGGTGCCATCAGCGCCAGCGCGATTGAAGTCGTGCGTTCCGGCCTGCTCGGGCCCCGGCGCCTCTGGGCACTTCCGGGCGATACAGCGAAGGCTCTGGCCGCCCTCGAACGCGTCGGCATGGCCCACCGCGCCCACTCCCCTCTCAACATCCTGTCGGGCGGGCAGGCGCAGCGCGTCCTCATCGCGCGCGCACTCGTGCGGCGACCCGAACTGCTCATCATGGACGAGCCGATGGCGGGAATCGATGCCGCCTCACGCGCCCGCCTGGCTGCGATTGTCGCCGACGCCAAGGCGGAGGGGACGACGATCCTCATCGTTCTGCACGAGCTGGGCGAGCTCGGCCCCCTCTTGGATCGCGAGCTGCACATCAGTGCGGGTCACGTCTCCTACGACGGTCCTCCCCACATCGAGGACGATCACGAACAGCACCACGGCGGCGGCGACCACTGCCACCCCACGACCGAGGCAAGGTCCGCAACGAGCGACCACGGCCTCGTGAGCGGAATCTAGAGGGGATGGACGCATGATTGACGCACTGACTACCCTCCTGTCCTCACCGATGATGCAGCGCTCGCTGCTGGCGGCCCTCATCGTGGGCCTCACCGCCCCGATCATTGGCACCTATCTCGTACACCGCAGGCTCGCGATGCTCGGCGACGGCATCGGCCACATCTCCTTGACCGGCGTCGCGTTGGGCTGGCTGGTTGGCGCGTTCGCAAATGTGAGCCCCGCCGACTCGTGGGCGATCCCCGGAGCGGTCATCATCTCCCTGCTGGGCGCGATCACGATCGAGCTGGTGCGTCAGAGCGGGCGCACCTCCGGAGATACGGCCCTGGCCATGCTGTTCTACGGCGGCATCGCCGGCGGCGTCCTGCTGATCGGCCTGGCAGGCGGAACCTCCGCACAGCTGAACTCCTACCTCTTTGGTTCGATCTCAACCGTTCGATGGAGCGACATTACGCTCATCACCATCTTGGGCATGGCGATCGTCGTGCTGGGCGTCGGGCTGGCCCCCGCACTCTTCTCGGTCACCAACGACGAGGATTTTGCGCGCTCGACGGGTCTGCCCGTGCGCACGCTGTCCCTCCTCATCGCGGTTCTCTCAGCTCTGACAGTCGCCGTGGCAATGCGGGTCGTCGGCTCGTTGCTCGTGAGCGCACTCATGGTGATCCCCGTAGCAATTGCGCAGCTGGGCGCGCGTTCATTCCGCTCCACAATGGGAATCGCTATGGCTCTCGGCGTCATTATCTGCACGTGCGGACTGTCCCTGACCTATTTCGTCGACCTGTCGCCCGGTGCGACGATTGTTGTGGGCGCCATCGCTCTGTACGCGATTGGTTTCGGGATCAGGGCTATTGTGGATCGTATCCGCAGGGTGCGCAGGCTCCGCGTCGCTCGCGGCCACAACCAGCACCCCGAGCGCGAACACCTCACCCCCGCAGACGCATGACGACGAAGGGAACACCATGCAGCGCATGACGAAGCAGCGTCAGGCCGTCCTCGATGAGCTGACGCGCGTCAACGACTTCCGTAGCGCCCAGCAGATCTTCGAAGACCTGCACCGTCAGGGACAGCGCGTGGGTCTGGCAACCGTCTACCGCTCGCTCCAGAGCCTCGCGGATGACGGACGCGTTGATACGCTGCGTTCCTCCGACGGCGAGGCCCTGTACCGCTCATGCACGACGCACCACCACCACCATCACCTGGTGTGCCGCGAGTGCGGCTTCACCGAGGAGATCGAGCAGTCCCAGATCGAGTCGTGGGTGGATTCGGTCGCGGCGGCACACGGATTTGGAGATGTCAAGCATTCCCTGGAGCTCTTCGGGGTGTGCGCATCGTGCCAGTCGAAAAAATGACCTGATGAGGCCGCATCGGCCACGACGAGGCCTGGGTGGCGGATGACGCTTCCCCAGGCCTCTTGCGTAGGTTAGGATAGGCTTCGTTTGGTCACCCTCACTTTGGAGCGTCATGTCTGCCGCCGGAATCGATGCCATGGTCCCCGCCTTTGCGCGAGAGGGCATCTGGCTCTTCGTTTTCCTCTTCTTCGTCGTACTTTTCCGGGCGCAGGCGACCTATTGGCTAGCGCGCGGTGCGGCGTCGGGCGCCGTCCTGGCGTCGGGACGCCAGGGGTTCCTGGGCGCTATGGCCCGTTGGTTTGATGGCCCCGTCCCCCGCAAGGGCGCTGCCATGCTCGACAAGTGGGGCATCATCGTCATCCCCCTATGTTTCCTCACGGTGGGCATCCAGACCGCGGTCAACGCGGGCGCGGGCCTCGTGCGCATGCGCTGGAGCACCTACACGATCGCCATGATCCCGGGATGCGTCCTGTGGGCGTTGCTCTACGGCCTCGGGACGCTCGCGGTCTTTGCGGCCGCGATCCGCGCGGTCGCCGGTTCCCCGTGGGGCTGGGCGGGCCTCGCCCTCATCATCATGCTGATCGCCGCGAAGATCGTGTGGGGCTGGCGTAAGCGCCGCGCTGTCGACGCCGCGCTGACCGCCGACAACAGCTAGGACTGAGCGACCCGGTCGACCGCACCACCGAAACGGCGGTCGCGACCCGCGAACTCCTCGAGACATCCCCACAGTTCCTCGCGGTCGAATGCGGGCCAGGGAGTGTCCACGAACATCATTTCGGCGTAGGCCATCTGCCACAGGAGGTAGTTGGAGAGGCGCTGCTCCCCCGACGTGCGGATCATCAGGTCGACGTCGGGCACATCGGGCAGGTACAGGTGGCGCGAGAGCATCTTCTCGGTGACGCCGCGCGGGCTCAGGCGCCCAGCCGCGACGTCTTCGGCGATGGACCGTGCGGCGTCGGCGAGTTCGGCCCGACCGCCGTAGTTGACGCACATCACCAGGTCGAGGGTCTTGCAGTGCGAGGTTGCTCGATCCGCCTTCTCGAGGGCGTTGATGACGCTCTTCCACAGCTTGGGCCGACGCCCGCTCCAGCGCACGTGCACGCCCCACTGAGCGAGCTGGTCGGTGCGCCGCGCAAGCACGTCGGAGGCGTAGTTCATGATGAAGGAAACTTCGGCGGGCGAGCGCTTCCAGTTTTCGGTCGAGAAGGTGTAGACGCTCAGGTAGCGCACGCCCGCATCGATGGCGCCCGCGATAGTGTCCATGAGCGCATACTCTCCCGCCCGATGCCCCTCGGTGCGAGCCAGTCCCCGACTGTTGGCCCAGCGGCCGTTTCCATCCATGATGAGCGCGACGTGCGCGGGCACCTCACCCTTGCGGAAGGAGGGCGGCTCGCAGTGCCACTGACCGGGCCCGAGCAGCGGCGCGGTGGGATCGTACGGAGCGCGGTCCATGGGGGTGGGTCGCGGGTCGGTCATGAATGACTCCTATCGATGACGCTCAGAGAGCGCAGGCGACGTTCCAGATGCCATTGAGTGTACGAGGAGATCAGGCCCGAGGCCTCGGTACGCGCATACGGTTCGCAGCGGTCGGCGCGCTCCCAGTCGCCGCTGAGCAGCTGGCCGAGCAGGGCCACCGTGTCGGGCGCAGGCGACGAGGCGCCGGGCGGGCGGCAGGTATCGCAGACCGTGCCGCCGTCGGGGATGGAGAACGAGGAGTGCGGCCCCTGAGTGCCGCACACGGCGCAGTCAAAGCAGGAGGGCGCCCATCCGGCCAATGCGAGGGCGCGCAGCGTATACGAGGTGCGAATCAGGGTGGGATCGTGGCGCCCTCGCGCAAGGGCGTTGAGAGCACCCAAGAGAAGAAGGTACTGGGAGTGCGTGCCGTCGTGAGCATCGGCAGTGAGGCGCTCGGCAGTCTCAACGACGACGGTGGCCGCGAGGTAGAGATCGTAGTTGGCGGCGATCGAATCGCCATATTGAGCGATCGAAGCGACCTGGGTGAGGGTGTCGAGGGTGCGTCCGCGATGCAGCTGAGCATCGATGACGGAAAGGCTCAACACGCGCCCCAAACTTGGAGGTCGTCTTGCGCACTCCCTTGGCGACGGCACGAACCTGCCCGTGTTCGGCAGTCAGTAGCGTGATGATGCGATCCGCTTCGCCCAGCTTGTGGGTGCGCAGGACGATCGCCTCGTCTCGATAGGACTTCATCACACGATCATTGTGTCACGCCCAGACGCATGCGGCGGATTCATCCGACGCGCATCGCGCCGCGCGAAAACAATTGTGAAGTGCACTGTCACATCCACCGACAAGCCCACAGACACGTGCTGACAACAATATATGAGAAACTGACAGCGTGGTCGGTTACACAGCCGGCAAGTAGTTTTCAAGTAGATAGTTTCTTCGTAACTGGTTATGGTTTACTCATAACCGTCGAAGGAAGGAAAAAGATGGCACCCCCGATCGATGCCCGTGAAAAGCTTGGCACTGCACTGCGTCAGGCCCTGACCCAGACCCCCCTGTCAAAGATCTCTGTCAGCGCGCTGACACGTTCCGCAGGGGTCACCCGTCAAGCGTTCTACTACCACTTCAACTCCCTCGCCGACCTGAATGCCTGGGTTTTCCGCGAGGAAGTCACATCTCGTCTGACCGCCAGTTCGGGAGAATGGCTCGACGCCATTGAAGCGACAATGACCTGGATGCACGCGCACCGAGACGAGACCGCTTCGGCCATGAAGACCATCGAAGCCAACGACCTGTGGGCCTTCCTGGCCTCCCACATCCAGGAGCTCATCGAGTCCCGCCTGCCCGGCTCCGCCACGGCCACCGCGCGCGACGTCGTCGCCCAGCACTTCGCCCTGGCGACCACCGCCCACATGGCTCAGTGGATGCTCTCCGGCCTTGAGGTCAACCCCTCGCTCGCGATCGCTCGCATGCGAGTGCTCATGACCGACCAGACCACTCCCGCCCTGGCTCGCCTGGCCAAGTAACGCGGTTACCCCCACCAACCGCGCGAGGACAGACAGACAATCTTCTCAGCCCCGACCTCGTTCATCGACGAGGTCGGGGCTGAACCATACACTCCCCCACCTCGCCCCACGCTTTCCGGATGCATACAAGCCAATCTGAGCTATACAATTGGTCAGCCGAACATTGCACTGAAATTTCGCGGCTCCGCGATTCAGCCTGTACAGTTTGCTCGTAACCCCTCTTTTCATGTCGACGAGGACCACCCATGCCCCACACCGATGCGAAAACAATGCTCGCGCAGGCCCTGCGCGACGCACTGCAGACCGTCCCACTATCAAAGGTGACGGTCTCCGGACTCACGCGCACCGCTGGCGTCACCCGCCAGGCGTTTTACTACCATTTCGCCGACATCCGCGACCTGACCGTCTGGGTGTTCAAGCGCGAGGTTGCCGACCACATCATCGTCCACTCCACCCACGAGGACTGGGCCGACGGCCTGCTCGCCATGTTCACGTGGATGCGCGACCACCCCGAAGAGACACGCTCCGTCATTGCTTCCCTATCCATGGAGGATCTGCAGATCTTCCTCTACAAGCAACTGCGCGCCGTCATGGAACCCATCGTCGACCACTACAGCGATGGCCTCACTGTCCACGCCGACGATCACGAGTTCGTCACCGAACACTTCACGCTCAGCGTGCTCGGCCACGTGTGTCAGTGGCTCACCACCAACATGAGCGCCGATCCCACCATCCTCACCGACAGGATCGCCCGAGTCCTCAACGGACAGGTGCGGCGCAGCCTCGAGCTTTTCGCCTCCTCGTCCCAGGCATCCGCGCGCGCCTAAACATACGTCGAACCCCGGCCTCGTCTCTCCATCAACGAGGCCGGGGTTCGTGTCGCTTATCTACGATCAGTTAGCGCAGGGCGCGGTTAACCGCCGAGATGACGGCCTTGTAGGACGCGCGCGTGATCGAGGAGTCGATGCCGACGCCCCACACGATCTGACCGTCGACCGCAGCCTCCACATAGGCGGCGGCGCGGGCGTCGCGCCCCTGGCTCATCGCGTGCTCAGAGTAGTCGAGGATGCGCACGTCCAGGTCGAACTCGTGCAGCGCCGAGACGAAGGCGTCGATCGGGCCGGTGCCCGTCGCCCGCACCTTGACGATCTCGCCGTTGTCCGTGAGCGTCGCGTTGAGCTCGACGTGCTCGTCGTCGATCGAAGAAACCTGCGAGGAACGCATCTCGAAGCGGCCCCACGACTCCAGGCCGGGAGCGGCGCTCGTGGGCAGGTACTCGTCCGCGAAGATCTGCCACAGCGTGGCCGCGTTGATCTCGCCGCCGTACGTGTCCGTGTGGCGCTGGACGATGCGGGAGAACTCCACCTGCAGGCGGCGCGGCAGCTCCAGGGCGTGCGCCGTCGACATGAGGTAGGCGACGCCACCCTTGCCGGACTGCGAGTTCACGCGCACCACCGCCTCGTACGAGCGGCCCACGTCGTGAGGGTCGATCGGCAGGTAGGGCAGCTCCCACACGACCGCTTCTTCGTCGCCGCTGGCCGCGTCCACCTTGGCCTTGCGAGCGGCGAAGCCCTTCTTGATCGCGTCCTGATGGGAACCGGAGAAGCTCGTGTAGACAAGGTCGCCCACGTAGGGGGCGCGCGGCGAGGTCTCCATCTGCGTGCAGTACTCGACCGTGCGGCGAATCGCATCCACGTCCGAGAAGTCGATGCCCGGATCGATGCCCTGGCTGAACAGGTTCAGTCCCAGGGTCACCAGGTCGACGTTGCCGGTGCGCTCGCCCTGGCCCAGCAGGCAGCCCTCGATGCGGTCCGCGCCGGCCAGGAGCGCCAGCTCGGCCGTCGCCACGCCCGTGCCGCGGTCGTTGTGCGGGTGTACGGACAGGGCCACGTACTCGCGGCGGCTCAGGTTGCGGCTCATCCACTCGATCTGGTCCGCGAACACGTTCGGGGTCGAACGCTCCACCGTGGAGGGCAGATTCAGGACGATCTCGCGTCCCTCGCCAGGCTCCCACACGTCCATGACGGACTCGCACACCTCGAGGGCGAAATCGAGCTCCGTATCGACGAAGATCTCGGGCGAGTACTCGAAGCCGAAGATCGTCTCATCGCCCAGGCGCTTCTCAGCCTGCGCAATAATCTCGCGTGCACCGGACTGAGCGAGCTCAACCGTCTGCGCCTTATCCGCGTGGAACACGACCTCGCGGAACACGGGGGCCGTCGCGTTGTAGAGGTGCACCGTCGCGCGCGGGAAGCCAACCATGGCCTCGACCGTGCGCTCGATCAGCTCGGGGCGCGACTGGGTGAGCACCGAGATCGTCACGTCCTCGGGCACCGCATCGTCCTCGATGAGGGAACGCACGAAGTCGTAGTCGGTCTGCGAGGCCGCGGGGAAACCAATCTCGATCTCCTTATAACCCAGCTTAATCAGCAGGTCGAACATGCGGCGCTTGCGTGCCGGGTCCATCGGCTCGATGAGGGCCTGGTTACCATCGCGCAGGTCGGTGGACATCCAGCGCGGCGCCTTCGTGATGCGCTTGGAGGGCCACTGGCGATCCGGCAGGTCCACGGGATTCGTGTCGAGGAACGGCCGATACTTACGAATCGGCATGCGCGAGCCGGAGGGGACAGGAACAGCGGATGTAGTCTTCACGCTTCGTAGTCTATCGACGAGGCTCCAACCGCGAGCAGACGCTGCGCATACTGGACGTGAGATGCGGCGCGCTCCCTCGGCCAGCACTGACAAAGAAAAACGCTCAAAAATACGTGCGCCCCTGCCTTCATATGTCATGATAATTGGGTCCATTGTCCCACTCACTGACGCGCGGAGCAGCCATGACTTCTCTCTTGTTAGCCCAATCCTTTACCCCGTCGACGACGGCAGTCGCGGGGAATGTCTTCCTGACAGCCGTCGTCGGGCTTCTTCCGCTCGTCGTCTTCTTCGTCCTCATGGGGGTCTTCAAGGTCGCCACCCACTGGTGTTCGATCATCTCCCTGGTGCTGTCCTTGGGCATCGCGGTCTTCGCCTTCAAAATGCCCGTCGGTATGGCTCTCCTGTCCGGCACGCAGGGCGCCGCGATGGGCTTCATGCCGATCATCTACATCATCATCGCGGCCGTGTGGCTGTACAACCTCACCGAGAAGTCCGGACGCTCTTCCGACCTGAAGGCCGTCTTTAATACGATCGGCCGCGGCGACCAGCGCGCCCAGGCTCTCATCGTCGCCTGGTGTTTCTGTGGCCTGCTCGAGGGCCTGGCTGGCTTCGGCGCGCCCGTGGCCATCACCTGCGCCATGCTCGTGACCCTGGGCGTCCCGAAGATCAAGGCCGCCGTCGTGACCGTCGTCGGTAACGCCATCAACGTCGGCTTCGGCGCGATGGCAATCCCCACGACCACCGCCGGCAAGCTCGGTGGCGCAGACCCCGTCATCGTCGCTGGCGACATGGGCCACCTGACGTGGATCTTCTGTCTGTTCATCCCACTCCTGATGCTCTTCATCCTCGACGGAGCTCGCGGCGTGCGCCAGCTGTGGCCCCTCGCCCTCGTTGCGGGCGCTGCGGCCGGCATCGGCCACTTCTTCACCCCCTCCATCTCGTACGAGCTGACCGCGGTCGTCGCCTCGCTGCTCGGATTTGCCGCCTGCTACGCCTTCCTGCTGGTCTGGGGTCCCACGACCCCCGCGGAGTGCGCGACCGAGGCCGACGAGGCCGACAAGCCCACCGGCTCGCGCATCGGACTTGCCCTGCTGCCCTACGTCCTCGTCGTCGTCATCATCGCGATCACGAAGCTGGCCAAGCCCGTCGCAGCTTTCTTCTCCTCGACGGACGTGAAGATCCCGTGGCCCGGCATCTACGGAAACCTGCTGACCGGCGACGGATCACCCTCGACCGCCGCGATCTACTCGCTGCAGATCCTGTCCAACCCCGGCACCTGGATCTTCGTCACCGGCATCATCGTCGCCATCGTGTACGGCACGAACTCGTCGAACGGTCGCTTCCAGACCTCGGTGGGTGAGATGTTCGCGGTCCTGCCGCGCACCATCTACTCGCTGCGTATGGCCATCCTGACGATCGCCTCCGTCATGGCCCTCGCCTTCGTCATGAACTTCTCGGGCCAGACCACCTCGATCGGTGCCGCGCTGGCAACGACGGGCGCGGCCTTCGCCTTCCTCTCCCCCATCCTGGGCTGGATCGGCACGGCCGTCGCCGGTTCCGCGACCTCGGCGGGCGCGCTCTTCGCGAACCTGCAGTCGACCGCCGCGGCCGGTGCCGGCCTCGACCCGTCCATCCTGCTGGCCGCCAACACCATCGGCGGCGGCCTGGGCAAGATCGTGTCGCCGCAGAACCTCGCAATCGCCGCAACCGCGGTGGATTCGAAGGGTTCCGACGCGGAGATCCTCAAGAAGGCAGCCCCCTACTCGATCGGCCTGCTCCTGGTGCTGTGCACCCTGGTGTTCATCGCATCCCAGGGCTGGCTCGGCGCCTACATGCCGCACTGATCGGCGGCTCATGGGCTCGGGAGGTCCCGGGAAGCAAGTTGCTTCCCGGGACCTCCCGCTTGTAGGCTCCGAAGATGAGCATCGGAAGGAGACGACAGTGAGTCACAGGTATTCCTTGCGTTCAATTCGACCTCGGTCGGAAGCTCTCGCACGGGGCTGTGTTGGCCTCGTCGCCGTAGCGGCACTCGCCGCTGCGTGCAACCCGTTCACACCCAGGAACACGCCAGCGGCCACGCCGACTCAGTATCCGCAAGACCCGCGCTTCGCCGAATTTACGTACGAGACCGATGATGAGCTGAAGGTTCAGGAGCGTGTCGATTCGTTCAACGAGCGTATGCCCGGACTGGGGGCGACCGACGGGCACGTTATCACGGCACATTTCCGAGATGGCGCCGACCGGCAGCCGACGCCGGACCGCCAATTCTGGCTGACCGGTGTCGCCGAGGTCCCCGACACGACGATCGCCATGCTCGTCGATGACAACGTCGGCGGATCTTCGTTGTTGCCCGGCATCCACCCTCTCCTGTACGAGTATGTGCCCGAGGAATGCACTTTCACGACCGTTGACCCCGCCGTTGCAAACAAGGTCCTCGGCACCGATCCGGAAGCCATCTATTCGGATTGGGGCTCATTCGAAATCCGCGAGTTTGCGGTCTCCGCGCAGTGCAATCTCATCATCGTCACCGGCGATGGCCTCAACGCCTAGCCCGAATCCTAGAACAGGCTCCCCCCTCGACCACGCCCGGCCTCGTCAATGACGGCCTGTAGGAACAGCCCAAGGAACGACATGAAGCTCCCCCTCAAAGCCATCACCCCGATACTCGTCGTTATGGTGACGTGCTCAGCGTGCCTGCCCTTTTCCCGAGGCTCCTCCGGGCGTTCTTCCGGCCGGGACACGGGACCTCGCGCATCGCAGATAGACTCACGATTCCTTGAATTTCCCTACACCTATAAGAAAACACCGGAGATCCAGGAGCAGACTGACGATCTGAACAACCGGTGGCCAGCGCTGGCGGCCACGAATGCGCACCTTACCCTTGCATTCTCGCGCCAAGTCCCTTTCGTGCCCGACATCGAACCCGAATTTTGGATGACCGGTGTCGCGACCATTTCCGATGATGCAATCACAATGCTGCTCGACAAGCCAAACAACTACAAAACTCTGCTGCCCGGCATCTACCCAGACCTGTACAAGTACGTCCCTGAGGACTGCAGCTTCACCAATATCGATCTTCAGTACGCGAACGACACTCTCCACGTTCCTTTATCGTCTCCCGGAGTGCCGCCAACAATTGATCCGATGGTTATCCAGGGTCTCGCAGTGTCACAGGACTGCCATTTGATGGTCATCACCGCCCTCGGCCACCGCGGCAGCTAATAGCCGCTTCTCGGCCGTGCTGACACTGCTTGCCCGCGGCCGACACTCATCAAAGCACCCGTGAAACAACCCTTCAAGCTGCTTGCACCTTGACTGATGAGCGCACTGCTTGCCTCGGCGTGCCTGCCGCACAGCTACGATCCCTTTGCGCGTTCGCCGGAAGCCCGCGCAAGTCCCACCGCATCCTCCCAGGACCCGCGCTTCTCTGAGTTCGTCTTCGAAAGCGATGAAGAGCCCACCGTCAAGGACCGGACAGACTCCGTCAACGTGCGCTGGCCACACAAGGAGGCGAGCGAGGCGCACGTCGTCATCGAGTATTCCCCGGCACTTGCCTTTATCCCCGACCAGGACTCCGAATTCTGGCTGACCGCTGTTACCACCGTCCCCGACGAGACGCTCCAGCTCCTCGCGGCAGGGGAAGCCGCCAATACTCTCCTGCCCGGCATCTATCCCGAGCTGTATGAACACGTCCCCCAGGAGTGCCAGTTCACCACCATTACCCCGTCCTTCGCGGACAAGACCCTCACAACGGATAAGGAAAAGATCCCACACGATTTCGGCCCCATGGACATACGAGCGATATCCGTGTCAGAGAACTGTCACCTCCTCGTGTTCACCGCACTCGGCCACTCCTGAGCCCCGCGGAGCTCGCCTCCGCTATCGGCAGGATTACACCCGTTAGGGAAGAATCAACCTGATCGGGAAGAATCAACCCAATCAGAAGTGGTTGAATCTTCCCGATCGGGTGTAACACCTCATCAGTAACAAGTCTCATCGTGGGGCTAGCAACGGACGCCCCAACCGGCCAACACCAGGCGCGGTGCCCGGGCAGCAATGCACTAGTTACGACAGCAGTGCACTAGTTACGAAGGCATTGCACTACCTACTATCTCGTGCAATGCTGCACCAAATAGTGCACTGCCCCCGAGCAACAAGCTCACGCGCAGCTGGGTCGGACCCGACACCTCTTCAGCGAGCCGCCCATTCCCCGCATCGATGTCGATGCCACCATCAAAAAGAAGAGAGTTCAATCAGGAACGAGGCCGGGGCAACCTCTTGCGCACACACAATCATCGCAAAACTGAAAAACGAAAACTCACCCTGAGCTAAGTCACGCCCCGAAGGTCCTAAAACGCCCAATGAGAGGCGAATTTCATTGATTATCGGCGGAGATTTTTTCGCGAGAAATGGCGGGAAAATCAACCTCGCCTAAGTCGTCTAAACAAAAGCGGCCGCTGGGACCTCGGACCCAGTCTTAACCTGAGTTGGACAGCACCCACGAGGAAGGATCTCCCAGTGCGCATCGCTCTCTTTTCCACCTGCCTGGCAGACGTCATGTTCCCCCAGGCTGCCCAGGCCACAGTGACGCTGCTTGAACGCCTCGGCCACGAGGTCGTCTTCCCCGAAGACCAGGTCTGCTGCGGCCAGATGCACGCAAACACCGGCTACTTCGAAGACGCCGCGAAGATTACGCGCAACCACGTCAAGACCTTCGAGCCCGTGCTTGACGGCCAGTGGGACGCCATCGTCGTCCCCTCCGGCTCCTGCACCGGTGCAGCGCGCCACGAGCAGAAGATCGTCGCCGAGCACGTGGGCGATGAGCATCTCACGAAGCAGTCCCAGCGCATCGCTGAGCACACCTACGAACTCACCGAGCTCATCACCGACGTTCTGGGCCTCGAGGACGTGGGCGCCTACTTCCCCCCACACGGTCACCTACCACCCGACCTGCCACTCGCTGCGCGTCGCCAAGATCGGCGACCGCCCCTACCGCCTCCTGCGCGCCGTCGAGGGCCTGACCCTCGTCGACCTGCCCGACGCCGAGGTCTGCTGCGGTTTCGGCGGCACCTTCGCCATGAAGAATTCCGAGACCTCCACCTCGATGCTCGCGGACAAGGTCACCAACGTGATGTCCACGCGCGCCGAGGTCCTCGTCATGGGCGACTACTCCTGCCTCATGCACGTCGGAGGCGGTCTCTCGCGCCTCAACTCGGGCATCCGCCCGATGCACATCGCCGAGATCCTGGCATCCACCAAGGATCAGCCCTTCGAGGGCAACATCTCCTTCGCACCCGAAAGCGCACAGGTGATCTGACATGTCTGAAACATTCATCGGTATGCCTGGCGTGGTCTCTGACGACGCGAACGCACAGGCCCACACCGGCGGCTGGCGCACCACCGTCTCCATCCCCGAGGACACCCTCCGTTGGGGCCCAACCTTCCCGGAAGGTGCCCACAAGACCCTGGCGAACACCCAGATGCGCCGCAACCTGGGCCACGCCACGCGCACGATCCGCACCAAGCGCGGACAGCGCGTCGCGGAAATGCCCGACTGGGAGGACCTGCGCAGCGCAGCGGAGGCCGTTAAGTTCGAGGTCGAGTCCCGTATGCCCGAGCTCCTCGAAGAGTTCGAACGCAACGTGACCGCTCGCGGCGGCATCGTCCACTGGGCGCGTGACAAGCACGAGGCCAACCGCATCATCGCGGACATCATCAAGTCCAAGGGCGTCGACGAGATCGTCAAGGTCAAGTCCATGGCCACCCAGGAGACGAACCTCAACGAGTACCTGAAGGAACAGGGCATTCACGCTCGCGAGACCGACCTCGCCGAGATGATCGTCCAGCTGGCCGACGACATGCCCAGCCACATCGTGGTCCCCGCGATCCACCGCAACCGTTCCGAGGTCCGCGGTATCTTCCTGGATCGCATGGAGGACGCTCCTCGCGACCTCTCCGATGACCCGACCGAGCTGACGGCAGCGGCCCGCTCCCACCTGCGTAAGAAGTTCCTGCACGCCAAGGTCGCCGTTTCCGGCACCAACATGGGCGTTGCGGAAACCGGCACCGTCTCTATCTTCGAGTCCGAGGGCAACGGCCGCATGTGCCTGACCCTGCCCGACACGCTCATCACCCTGATGGGTATCGAGAAGCTGGTCCCCCGCTTCCAGGACATCGAGATTTTCTCCCAGCTCCTGCCGCGTTCCGCCACCGGCGAGCGCATGAACCCCTACACCTCCATGTGGACGGGCGTCACCCCCGGCGACGGCCCCCAGGAATTCCACCTGATCCTCATGGACAACGGCCGCACCAAGGTCCTCGCCGACCCGATCGGCCGCCAGGCCCTCGCCTGCATCCGCTGCGGCTCGTGCATGAACATCTGCCCGGTGTACCAGCACACTTCCGGCCACGCCTACGGCTCCGTCTACCCGGGCCCCATCGGCGCGATCCTGACGCCGCAGCTCACCCAGGGCCTCGACGAGCACGACCCGGTGCACACCCTGCCCTTCGCGTCCTCCCTGTGCGGCGCATGCGGCGAGGTCTGCCCTGTCAAGATCGACATCCCGACGATCCTCATTCACATGCGCGCGCGCACGGTCGACGTCAAGCGCAACCTCGTGCCGGACGTGTGGGACCTCGCGATGGGCGTGACCACCCCGGTCATGTCGAACGCCAAGCTGTGGAAGGCCGCGAACGTGCCAACCAAGGCGACGCGTCTCTTCGCGAAGAAGGGCGCCATCGGAGCACTGCCGTTCCCGGCCTCGCTGTGGACCCGTGCACGCGACCTGCCGGTCGCCCCCAAGGAGACCTTCCGTCAGTGGTGGAAGCGCACCCACAAGGACTCCGACGCCAACGCGCCGCGCACCGACGCTCCCGCGACGGGTATTCCGCTTGCGTCCGAGCATGGCATGACCACCAACACGACCCCGAAGGAGGCGTGACATGAGCACCACCACCATGGACGCGAAGACCGCGATCCTGGCTCGCGCACGCGACGCCATCTCTCGTTCCCAGCAGGACCGTCCGGTGCGTCCGATCCCCCGCGACTACATCCGCTCCACCGAGCACGCGCCCGGCTCCGACGCGGTCGTCGAGGAAATGATCGAGACGCTCGAGGACTACTCCGCGCAGGTCGTCGTAGTCTCCAGCGACGACGAGGCCGCCGACGCAGTCTCGAAGTACCTGGCGGACAAGGAGGCTACCTCCGTCGTGGTCCCCACGGGCCTGGATGACGTCTTCAAGAAGGCCGCCGCCCGCGACGGCCGCACGGTCCGCGAGGACAGCCGCGAGCAGGCCATCCCGACGCTGGAGCTCGACCAGATCGATGCCGTCGTCACGCGCTGCCGCGTTGCGATCTCCCTGTCTGGCACCATCGTCCTCGACGGTGAGCCCGACCAGGGTCGCCGCGCAATCACGCTCGTACCCGATACGCACGTCGTCGTCCTGCGCGCCTCCGACATTGTTCCCACGGTGCCGCAGGCCGTCGAGATCCTCGGCAAGAACCCGACACGTCCGATGACCTGGCTCGCCGGCGGCTCGGCGACCTCCGACATCGAGCTGGTCCGCGTCAACGGCGTGCACGGCCCCCGCTTCCTGCGAGTCGTCATCGTCAAGTGATCTGATCACGACGTAAGTGTGCCCGGCTGCCTCACGGCAGCCGGGCACTACATTTTGCCTTGTTCGTGAGCTCTTCCGGCCCGGAGCCTAGCAGCTGGGTCCTATGGGTCGCACCCGCAGCTCCTCAATGCACAGCTGGGTCCTACAGGGGCACTGCACCCGTTACGTGGCGGTGCACCCGTTACGTGGCGGTGCACCCGAACAGAAGAGGTGCATTGCCTACGGATCGGGTGCAGCACCCCAACACACAAGAACAAACGCGGAACTGGCACACCGAACCACTCAGCGCCACAACCAGCCCGGGCGCGCCGAGCCGGTAATGATGCCCCCGTCAGCGCAGGTAGCGTCCCGTCACCGAGGCCTCGTTGGCTGCAATATCGGTCGGCGTCCCCTGTGCGACAATGTGGCCGCCCTCAATTCCACCGCCCGGCCCCATGTCGATGACCCAGTCGGCGCAACGGATCAGGTCCAGGTCGTGCTCGATGACGAGGACCGTCGCTCCGCGCTCGATGAGGTGCTGGAGCACGTCGATGAGGACCTGCACATCATCCGGGTGCAGGCCGATCGTCGGCTCGTCGAAAACGAAGAGCGTGCTGTCCTGCCGCCTCCCCATTTCCGAGGCCAGTTTGAGCCTCTGCGCCTCGCCACCGGACAGAGCGGGCGTCGCCTCGCCGAGCGTCAGATAGCCCAAACCAAGGCCGGACAGCGTCTCGAGGAGCGCGCCTGCTTTCTTCAGCCCACGCACGGCTGCCGTTGCCTCGTCCACGCTCATCGCCATGATGTCGGGCAGACTCAGCCCATCGCGGCGGATCTGCGACGCCTGCGCGCCGTAGCGGCTCCCTCGACAATCTGTGCACTCAATGTCCACGTCGGGCAAAAATTGCACATCCAGGGTGATCTGCCCGGTACCGTCACACGTGGGGCAGCGCAGCGAACCCGTGTTGTACGAGAAGGCACCGGGCTTCAACCCGGCCGCCTGCGCCTCCTCGGTACGCGCAAACGCCCGGCGCAGCTCATCCAGGACACCGGAGTACGTGGCCACGGTCGAGCGCACGTTCACTCCGATCGGCGTCGCATCGATCAAGTTCACCCGTGAGATACCGGCGGCGTCCACGTCGCGCACGTGCGCGGGCAAAGGCTCACCAGCAAGGCGCGCACGCAGCGCGGGAACCAGCGACTCAAGGACGAGTGTCGTCTTACCCGACCCACTGACGCCCGTGACGGCCGTCAACGAACCCAGCGGAATATCAACACTCAGGGGCCGCACCGTGTGAATCTGGTTAGTCTCCAGGTGAAGCGCACCGCGCCCATCGATATCCGCGCGCTGATCCGACTCCCCCGCTGCACGCTCAACCCGACGGACCCCAGCCATGTACGGGCCAATGCGGGACGCGGGGGCGTGGGATGCCTCGTTGATGGGGCCCTGGAAGATGACGCGACCACCGTCCGCTCCCGCTCCGGGTCCGATCTCGATCAGGTGATCCGCGGCTGCGAGGACACGCGTGTCATGGTCGACGACGACAGCGGAATTCCCGTCGGCGAGGAGTTCCCGGATGATCGCCAGGACGCCGTCGACGTTGGAGGGGTGTAGGCCAATGGTCGGCTCGTCCAGCACGTAGAGGACCCCAGTCGTCCGGTTGCGTACGGCACGGGCGAGCTGCATGCGCTGGCGCTCACCGTTGGACAGCGTCGAGGACGCGCGGTCGAGAGACAGGTAGGACAGGCCGAGCTGCACGAGGCGATCCATCGGCTCGGTCATCTCCTCGACGATGACGCGGGCCATGGGAGCTACCTCATCCGGAACGAGGCCGGGGACGCGCTGGACCCACTCGCGCAGCTCCGTGAGCGTGAGGCGCGAGGCCTCGCCCAGGTCGATGCCCTCGATCAGCGTGGAGCGTACACGTTCCCCCAGGCGCGTGCCGTCGCACGCGGGGCATGTGCGGGTGATGAGGTATTTTTCCACGCGGGCGAGGGCCTTCTCATCTTTCGCCTTCGACAAGGCGTTTTCGACCGTGGCGACCGCATTGAAGTAGGTGAAGTCCAGCTCCGCGCCACCGGTCTTGGTGGCGACGACGATGTGACGTTTCTCGGCGGGCCCCTCGTAGACGATCGCCTTCTCCGCATCGCTCAGGTCCCGGAAGGGCACGTTCGTGCGCACACCCATTTCGCGAGCGACGTCCTTCATGAGTTTCCACATGAGGGACCCCCACGGGGAAACCGCACCCTCGTCAATAGTGAGGGATTCATCTGGCACGAGGGATGCTCGGTTGACGACGCGCTGGACGCCCGTCCCCTCACACACCGGGCATGCACCGCCCGAGTTGAAGGCCATCTCCTCAGCACCGAGGCCGTAGAAGGAGTCCGCACACTGCGGGCACGTGAGAGGAACCTCCAGGGCGACGTTTCGCGAAGGAGGGACGCGGTGCCCGTTCGGACACAGGTAGGAGCCAACGCGCGAGAACAGCAGGCGCAGGTAGTTGAGAAGCTCCGTCGCCGTACCGAAGGTAGAGCGCACGTCGGGTACACCTGGGCGCTGGCGCAACGCGAGCGCGGCGGGCACGTGCGCAACCTCGTCGACCGAGGCCTTGGCAGCCTGGGAGATGCGCCGACGCGTGTAGTCGCCAGGGACTCCAGGTAACGCCGCGACCCCTCCGCGTAGAGCGTGCCCAGGGCCAAGGAGGACTTGCCCGACCCGGACACGCCCGCGACCGCGACGAATTCGTTCAGGGGAACGTCAACGTCCACGTTCTTCAAGTTGTGGACGCGGGCGCCACGTACGCGGATGACGCTGGGCATGTCAGAAACCGAGGCGTCGCAGCATCTTCGGGTCGGACTGCCAGTCCTTCGCGGTGCGCACGTGCAGGTCGAGGTACACACGCCGTCCCAGCAGCTCCTCGATGTGCGCGCGGGCCTGGGTGCCGATCTGCTTGAGGCGGCTTCCCTTGCGGCCGATGATGATGGCCTTCTGGGAGTCGCGCTCGACGTAGACGTTCACGTGGATGTCGAGCATGGGCGGGCGGTCGTCGCCCTCGCGGCGAGGCCTCTCGATGATTTCCTCAACCTGGACGGCCAGGGAGTGAGGCAGCTCGTCGCGCACGCCCTCCAGGGCGGCCTCGCGGATGAACTCGGCGATCAGCGTGTCGCGCGACTCGTCGGTGACGTCACCCTCGGGGTACAGCGGCGGCGAGAGCGGCACAGTCTCGGCGAGCACCTCGCGCAGGTGATCGATGCCCTTGCCCTCCACGGAGGAGACCGGCACGATGGCCGCCCACTCCCCCAGCTTCTCGATGGAGAGCAGGTGCTTCATAACGCGCTCGCGCGGCACGGCGTCGCACTTGGTCGCGACGGCGATGATCGGGCGCTTGACAGAGCGCAGCTCGCGGGCGATGAACTGGTCGCCGGGGCCGATGCGCTGATCGGCAGCAGGCAGAAGACCACGACGTCAACCTCGGAGAGGGCCTCGCGCACCATGTCGTTGAGTCGCTTGCCCAGCAGCGTGCGCGGGCGGTGGTATCCGGGGGTGTCCACAAGCACCAGCTGGTAGTTTTCCCCGTGCACGATGCCGCGGATGTTGTGGCGCGTCGTCTCGGGACGGCCAGAGGTGATCGCGATCTTGCGCCCAACCAGCGCGTTCGTCAGGGTCGACTTGCCGACGTTGGGGCGCCCGACGATGGATACGAATCCGGCGCGGAAGTCCTCCGGGAAGTCCGGCATCTCGATGGTCGCGGCCGCGTCCTCGCGCAGGGATGCGAGCGAGGTCAGCGCCTCGAACGCATCAAGGTCGGCGTCCTCCTCGTCCTCCAGGCCCTCGAGGTCCTCGTACTCTTCGTCGTCCTCGTCGTCCTCGGAGTCGTCGAAGTCCTCGTCGTCGCCGAGCTCAGACCCGGCCTCGGCCTCAGTTTCGTCGCCGAGGCCGGCGTCGATCTGCGCGCGAGCGTCGGCTTCCGGATCGGCAGCGTCGGGGGCGACCTCGATGCGCGCGTCGCCGAAGGCGTTGGGGCCGGCCATGAGTTCGTCGTCGGAGGGGAATCGCATGTCAGTTGTCCTTGTCATCGGCAGGGGTGAGGTCGGGGGTCAAGAGCTGCGCGTCGGGGTCGAGGCGGCAGAGAATCGTGGAGACTTGGCGGCGGCGCCCGCGCGCCTCTTCGGCGGTCATTGAAACGCCGGCGAGGGTGCCGGTCGCGCCGGGCAGGGGAACGCGCCCGATCGCCTTGGCGAGCAGGCCGCCGACGGAGTCGACGTCCTCGTCTTCGATCTCGCGGCCGAGGAGCTCGCCCAGCTCGGAGATCGGGTAGCGTGCGGGGACACGCCACACGCCCGGCTCGACTTCCTCGGGTTCGATGGAGTGGCGGTCGTGCTCGTCGGTCAGCTCGCCAACGACCTCCTCAAGGATGTCCTCGAGGGTCACGAGGCCCGCGACGCCGCCGTACTCATCGATGACGATGGCCATGTGGAAACGCTCGGCCTGCATCTGGCGCAGCATGTCGTCCGCGGGCTTCATTTCGACGGCGAACTCGGCGGGGCGCATCATCTGCTCGGCACGCATGTCGAGCTGGCCGCCCGTGGCCTCCCAGCGCGACACGAGGTCCTTGAAGTACAGGATGCCGCGAATATCGTCCACGTCGTCGCCGACGACGGGCACGCGGGAGAAGCCGGAGCGCACGAACAGGCGCAGGGCGGAGGGGGCGGGCGTGTCGGCGTCGATGGTCACCATGTCGGTGCGCGGCACCATGACCTCGCGCACGAGCGTGTGCCCGAGGTCTAGGACGGAGCGGACCATATCGCGGTCCTCTTCCTCGAAGCTCTCGGGTTCGCCGACCTCGTCGACGATCTCGCGCAGGTCCGAGATCAGTTCGGCGCGCACCTGGGCCTCTGTGGGCTCGGGGGCGGGGCGCGAGGAGCGCACGCGGATCAAGAGGGGGTCCACCAGGTGGCTGAGGCGCGCGAGGCGGTCCGCGAATCTGGTGCCCGCCAGGGCGATGCCCTCGGGGTTTCGCGCGCCCCACTGGGCGGGCAGGAAGGACACGAAGAGCAGCTGGAGGGCCGCGATCACGAAGACCGCGATGAGGGCGACCGCCCACCAGGGCAGGCGGGTGTCGACCAGGATGATCGTGCCCATGACCGCATACACGACCTGCCAGAAGGTACGGAAGGCGCGCAGGGACAGCAGGGTGCGCCGGCGGTGATCGACGAGGCCGTAGAGGATGCGCGCGTTGCGCCGCTCCTCCTCGATCAGGTCCTCAACACCGGCCAGGGTCAGGCGCTGGACGGCCTGCTCGACGCTCTGGGCGACAGACGCGAACGCCAGCGCGACGACCGCGAGGATCAGGAGCGCCACGGAGGGCGCGTTCAGCGCTGACGAGGCCGGTGATGCTTCCAGGGGAAGGATCATCGGGTGGCCAGGAAGGTCAGCAGGAGCTTGCGCTGGAGGGCAAACATGACCTCGCGCTCGGCGTCGGTCGCATGGTCGTAGCCCAGGAGATGCAGCATGCCATGCGTGGCCAGGAGGAGCATCTCCTCGGCGGCGCTGTGGCCGGACTCGGCGGCCTGGCGGGCGGCGACCTGCGGGCAGATGCAAATGTCACCGAGCATGCCGGGGGGCGTGGGGTGGTCTGCCGTGCCGGGGCGCAGCTCGTCCATGGGGAAGCTCATGACGTCGGTGGGGCCGGGCAGGTCCAGCCAGCGCACGTGCAGGTCTTCCATCGGCTCAGGCTCGATGAAGATGATGTTGACTTCCGCGTCGGAGCTGACGTGCATCTGGTCGAGCACGTAGTCGGCCAGCGCGGAAAACTCGGCTTCGTTGATCTCGTAGTCGGTCTCGTTGATGACCTCGGTCATGACGTGTACTCCCTGCGTGCGGTGTTGTGGCTGCGTGTGCGTGCGCGACGCGCGGCGTTTTTGTCGTCGAAGCGCTGGTAGGCATCGATGATCGCGCCGACCAGCTCGTGGCGCACGACGTCGGCGCTGGTCAGGTGGCAGAACTCGATGTCGTCGATGTCGCCGAGGATGTTTTCGACGACGGACAGGCCGGAGGTCTGGCTGCCGGGCAGGTCGATCTGCGAGGCGTCGCCCGTGACGACGACCTTCGAGCCGAAGCCCAGTCGGGTGAGGAACATCTTCATCTGGCCGACCGTCGTGTTCTGGGCCTCGTCCAGGATGATGAAGGAGTCGTTGAGGGTGCGTCCGCGCATGTACGCCAGGGGCGCGACCTCGATCGTGCCGGCGGCCATGAGCTTGGGCAGGGCCTCGGGGTCGAGCATGTCCCCCAGGGCGTCGTAGAGGGGACGCAGGTAGGGGTCGATCTTGTCGGTGAGGGAGCCGGGCAGGAAGCCAAGGTTCTCCCCCGCCTCGACGGCCGGGCGGGTCAGCACGATGCGGCGCACCTCGCCGGAGAGGAGGCGGCGCACGGCCTGGGCCATCGCCAGGTAGGTCTTGCCGGTGCCCGCGGGGCCGATACCGAAGACGACGGTGGCGCGGTCGATGGCGTCCGTGTAGGCCTTCTGGCCGGGGGTCTTGGGACGGATCGAACGCCCGCGCGCGGAGAGGATTTCTTCCGTGGGGGCCTCGCCCGAGGTGAGGCGTCCGAGCAGACCGATAGCCTGTTCGACGGCGGTGGCGTCCAGGGCGGTGCCGCGCCGGGCCATGCCGATGAGTTCTTCGAGGAGGCCCGCGGCCACGTCAATGTCGGCCTGGGTGCCGGCCAGCGAGATTTCGCGCCCGGTGACGAGGAAACGGACGTGCGGGAAGCCGCGTTCGAGGGCGCGCAGAACCTGGTCTGCGACGCCGAGGACCACGATCGGGTCCATGTCTGCGGGGATGGTGACGCGCCCCGTGGTGTGTGCGAGGGTGGCCGCCGCGAGCGCCGGCGCTGTGTTCTCCGTAGTCATACTGCTTTCATTCTACGCTGGAGCGGCCCTCCACAGGCTTCACGGTGCCCTCTCACGCAGTGACCCCGGACGCATCGAAGCGGCGCGGCGGATGGTTCCCGGATGCATGGACGCCCTGGGAACACGCACAATGAAGCCATGCCCACCCTCGAAGAACTCGTTTCACACCCGCCACAGCTGCCGGTCACGCGTGCCCTGGGCGATATCGCTGCGGCGACGCGGCCGGGTGGCTGCGCGGTCGTCACGGCTCCTCCGGGCACGGGTAAGACGACGCTGCTGCCGCCCGCGGTGGCGGTGGCGTTGGCGAGCCACGACGCGTCGGCGGGGCGGGTTCTCGTCACGCAGCCGCGCAGGGTGGCCGCGCGGGCTGCCGCTCGCCGGATCGCCCGTCTGCTCGGCGAGGAGGTCGGCGGGCAGGTCGGCTATTCGGTGCGCGGGGATTCGCGAGTCGGCGAGCGCACGCGCGTGGAGATGGTGACGCCGGGTGTGGCGCTTCGCCGCCTGCAGCGCGACCCGGAGCTGCCCGGGGTGTCCGCTCTGATCGTCGACGAGTTCCACGAGCGCGACCTGGACACGGACCTGGCGCTGGCGTTTGCGCTAGACGCGCGTTCGGCGCTGCGCGACGACCTGTTCGTGGCGCTCACGTCGGCGACGCTCGAGGCTTCGCGCACGGTCGATTTCCTGCGCGCCTCGACGGGTGAGGAGCCCGCGCTGGTTGATATTCCGGGCGATATTTCCGCTGGAGCTGCGCTACGCTCCCCCGCCGCGCGGCGTCGAGGCCGTGGGCGCCATCGGGAACGAGCGCGTGGGCGTGCGCCGCGAGTATCTGGCGCACGTGGCGCGCACGGTCGAGGAGACGGTCGCAGCCACCGAGGGGTCGATCCTCGTGTTCCTGCCGGGCGTGGGCGAGATCGAGACCGTCCGAAGCAATCTGCGCCTGGGGGATGTCCCGGTCCTGACGCTGCACGGACAGCTGAGCGCCGCCGAGCAGGACCGCGCGCTCTCCCCCGCCGCCGGTCGCCGCGTCATCCTCTCCACGTCCATCGCGGAGTCCTCCCTGACGGTTCCGGGCGTGTCCGTCGTCGTGGACGCGGGGCTCGCGCGTGAGCCGCGCTTCGACGCGGGGCGCTCCCTTTCGTCCCTCGTGACCGTGCCGGCTGCCCTCGCCCGTCTCGAGCAGCGTGCGGGACGCGCCGCGCGCACCGGCCCGGGCATCGCCGTACGCGTCATGGACTCTGTGGACGTGGCCCGCAGGCCCGCGCAGCCGGCGCCTGGCATCGCCACGCAGGACCTGACGGACGCTCGCCTCCAGGTCGCCTCGTGGGGCACGCCGGTGGAGGAACTCGCCCTGCTCGACGCTCCACCCGCGGGCACGTGGGAGGCCGCCGGGCAGCGCCTGTCCTCCCTGGGCACCATCGACGAGGCCGGGGCCGCCACCGCTCTCGGCCGCACGCTGGCGTCGCTGCCGTTGGACCCGCCCTTGGGCAGGGCCCTCCTGGCGTCGAGCGCGATCCTGGGGGCGTCGAAGGCGGCGCGTTTCGTGGCCCTCCTGTCGGAGGATGTGCGTGCGCCGGGGGCTGACCTGGGTGCGCTGGAGCGTCGGCTGGGTCGCGGCGGCGCCAGCGATTCGGGAGTGGGGAAGGCTCAGGCGGCGCGGGTGAAGGAGACGCAGACGCGCTTGGAGCGCCTGGCGCGGCGCCTGCCGGCTTCCGCTCCGGCCTACGCCCTCGCGTCGGTTATGGCTGAGGATCAGGAGAAAGCGCGCACGCGTGAGGATGAGTTGGCTCTGACGTGCGCGCTGGCGTACCCGGAGTGGATTGCGCGTCGCCGCCCGGGGTCCGCTGCCTACATTCTGGCGGGCGGCGTGGGCGCCGAGCTGCCGCAGGGCTCGCCCTTGGAGGGGCAGGAGTGGCTGGCCGTGGCCTCGATCGACCGGGCACCGGCCTCGCGTCACGCGCGCATTCTCGCGGCGGTGCCGCTGTCGGAGGAGGATGCCCTGGCTGCGGGCGGCGCGCTCGTGGAGACCCGCACGCAGGCATCAATCGACAAGGGAGCTCTGAAAGCCACCCGCACGCGCGCCCTGGGTGCGATCCCCCTGAGAAGCGCCCCGGCCTCGTCCCTGAGCGAAGAGGAGGCGACCGCGCTGGTGGCCGAGCACCTGGCCGCGCGGGGGCTGGGCGATCTGGGCTGGGGGAAGGAGGCCTCGTCCCTGCGCGAGCGCATGCGGGTGCTCCACGAGGTGCTCGGCGATCCATGGCCCGACGTGTCGGATGAGCCCTCGCGGGCAGCGCCCACGAATGGCTTGCCCCCTGGGCGAAGCGCCTGGCACAGGGCGGCTCTTTGAGTAGCGTGTCGATGCTCGACGCGCTGCGCTCGATGCTGCCGTGGCCGCAGGCGGCGCGCCTGGATGAGCTGGCCCCGGAAAAGATGCCGATTCCCGCCGGAGGCACGCGACCCATCGACTGGAGCGGCGCGCACCCGGTGCTCACGCTGCGCGTCCAGCAGGCCTTCGGGTGGACGGACACGCCCCGACTGGTGGACGGGCGCGTTCCCCTCGTGCTGCATCTGACGGATCCTGCGGGTCGCCCGGCGGCGGTCACCTCTGATCTGACGTCGTTTTGGGCGGGGCCGTACCGGGACGTGCGCGCGCAGCTACGCGGGCGCTATCCGAAGCATCCCTGGCCCGAAGACCCGCTGCACGCGGAGCCCACGAACCGCGCCAAGCGCCGGGGGTAGCGCACGCGCTCTCCCCCCCACGCCGGGCAATCAATCGTCCAATTTGCCGACGATCCCCCGCCCGTCGGGCAGGTTCTTAGACGGCATCTGATAGGCGTCGAGGTCCGCCATAGCGGGACGCTCGAGGCCCAGTTCGCGCAATTGCGCGTAGGTCGACATGCGCACGGGACCCAGCTCTGCGACAGGCTGGCCTTCCTCGGTGAGCGTGACGACTTCACCGGATGAGGCGCGCGCCAGAGCCGCCCCCACATCCTCTTTGAAATCACCAATTTCTAGAGCCCTCATACCTTAATCTAAGCACGCCGGAGGGGGGTTTGAACGAACGGCACGATCACTATGTGAACCTTCGTTCCTCTACACCCAACAAACGAGCGTCATACAGCCAAATGATCGTGAAAACAGACACCCCCGCTGTGACCACCTGGTGGACATTTCCGCTTGATGGAATAGATCCGGGCGCACTGCGTTGAGATAGGTAACCCTGTTCTACCCAAGGAGAAATATGTCCACGAACGCAATCGAGAACGTCGACCTGCTGGTTGTCGGCGGCGGCAAGGCCGGAAAGTCCCTCGCGATGGAGCGAGCGAAGGCGGGCTGGAAGGTCGCCATGGTGGAGCGCCAGTTCGTCGGCGGCACCTGCATTAACGTCGCCTGCATCCCCACGAAGTCGCTGGTCAACTCGGCTCGTCGCCTGAGCGATGCCCGCTCGGACGAGGCGTTCGGCGTGGTCGGCACCGAGGGTGCACGCGTGGACTTGGGTCTCTTGCGCGCCCACAAGGAGGGCATCGTCGGCGCCATGGTCGCCGCTCACGAGAAGATGTTCGCGGCCCCCGGCCTGGACTTCATCCGCGGCGAGGCTCGCTTCACGGGCGAGCGCACGGTGACGATCGCTCTTGAGGACGGCGGCGAGCGCACGATTCGCGGCGAGCGCGTCCTCATTAACCTGGGTTCGCGTCCGGCGCGTCCCGCGATCCCCGGCCTGTGGGAGTCCGGCGCGTGGACCAACGAGGAAATCCTGCGCCTCGAGGAGCTCCCCTCGTCCCTGGCGATTATCGGCGCCAGCTACATCGGCGTGGAGTTCGCATCGATGATGGCGACGTTCGGCGTGGACGTCACGCTTATTTCCTCGGGTGATCACGTGCTGCCTCGCGAGGACGAGGACGCCGCCCGCGTCGTCGAAGCCGGCCTGGAAGCCGCCGGCGTGCGCATCGTACCCGGCCGCGCTGAGTCGGCCTCGCGCGAGGGCAACACGACGACCCTGACGCTCTCCGACGGCTCGACGGTGTCCGCCGAGGCGGTCCTGGTGGCCGTGGGTCGCGTTCCCAACACGGACGGCATCGGCCTGGACGAGGCCGGGGTTGAGCTGACCGACCGCGGTTTCGTCGCGGTCGATGAGCACCTGCGCACCTCTGCCGAGGGCGTGTGGGCGGCCGGCGACTGCGCGGGCACACCCATGTTCACGCACGCGTCCTGGTCTGACTTCCGTATCATCCGCGCCCAGCTGACCGGCGCGTCCCTGGATGATCCGACGACCACCACAAAGGGCCGGACGATCCCCTACGCCGTGTTCGCCACCCCCGAGCTGGCCCGCATCGGCCTGTCCGAGGGCGAGGCGCGCGAGGCCGGCCTCGACGTGCGTATCGCCAAGGTTCCCACGGCCGCGATTCCGCGCGCCAAGACGATGCGCTACGCGGGCGAGGGCTTCTGGAAGGCCCTCGTCGACGCGAACACGCACCAGATCCTGGGCGCCACGCTGATCGGCCCGAACGTCTCCGAGGTTATCACGGCCGTGCACGTCGCCATGGCCGGCGGCCTGACCTACGAGCAGCTGCGCTTCCTGCCGATCGCTCACCCGACCATGGGCGAGGGCCTGCAGGTCCTCTTCGACTCCCTGGGCTGAGGCCCATCGCGCCCCCGGGCACCGTTGGGGGCGCGCCCGGATCCCTCCCGTGACACGTGAGGGAATAACGGGGCGGGTCCGAACGCATTGTTCGGACCCGCCCCTGCTGTATTCAGTTGCACTGGGCGCCATGTGCACTCGGCATCAGGCACTCAGCGCGGGGATCGAGGCCGGAGCGTCCCAGCCCAGACCTCGTCCCCTTCTGGCTCAGCCGAGCCAGGCGCCGGAGGGCGCGAAGTGGTAGCGCGTACCGTCGATGGTGACCCAGCCGGTGACCATCTTGCCGGAGGCGTCGAGGTAGTACCAGGTGCCGCCGTCGTTGACCCAGCCGATCGCCATCGCGCCGTTGCCGGTCAGGTAGTACCACTTGCCGTTCACGGCGGTCCAGCCGGTGGCCATGGAGCCGTTGCCGTTCAGGTAGTACCAGGAGCCGTCAACGTTGACCCAGCCGGTGGCCATCGCGCCCGAGGCGTTCAGGTAGTACCAGGAGCCGTCGACGTTGGCCCAGCCGGTGGTCATCGCGCCGGTGGAGGGATCGAGGTAGTACCAGGTGTCGCCGACCTTGGTCCAGCCCGTCGCCATGCGGCCGGACGGTGTCATCCAGTGCCACGCCGCGTCGAAGGTGACCCAGCCGGTCGCCATCACGGCGTCGCCATTGAAGTAGTAGGTGGAGCCATCGATGGTGACGTACTTGCTGCGGGCGCAGTAGCCGTCGTTGTAGCAGTACTTCCAACCGTCAGTGCTGTTGGTCCAGGCGCCGCCGGCGCGCAGGGATTCATCCACGTGGAAGTGGATCGAGTCCTTGACGTCGTCATCGGCGCGGGCATCCTTGTTGCGGCCCTCGGCGGCAACCGTGACCTCGACGTGGGGGGCGTCGCCGATCAGGTCGGCGGCGTTGTAGGGGCCGGCCACGAGCGTGACCTCGTTACCCGCGAAGGCGCCAGTGCCGGTGCCGGTCACAGGTTCCTTGTCGCCGACCTGGAGGGAGGCCTTGGTGACGGGGCCGGAGACCGTGGTGCGCACGTAGACGGTGCCCGAGACCGACGCGTCGGCGAGCGGACGCCAGTCGGTGACGCCGTCGTGGGAGTACTCGAGGCTGCCGAGGACGGGCTGCGGCTGATCCTTGAGGACAGCGGCCAGGGCGTTGACGAGGCCGGCGCCGCGGTATTCCTTACCATCCTCGGGCGCGGCGAGGCGGTCGTAGGTGTAGCCGGCCTGCTTCTTGAGCAGGGCGATCGTCTGGTCGGGCGTGTAGTCCGGGTGGATCTGCTTGATCAGCGCGGCAACGCCCGCAGCGTGCGGGGAGGCCATCGAGGTGCCGGACAGGTAGCCGAAGGGCGGGTCCTTCTTCCAGGTCGGCAGAGTCGACCAGATGCGCGAGCCGGGGGCGGCGACGTCCACGGAGTTCTTGCCGTAGTTGGAGAACTTGGAGCGCTCGAGCTTCGCGGTGGAGGGGTCGGTGCCGGTGGGCAGCGCGACGGCGGCCACGGAGACGACCGAGTCGTTGACCATGGCGGGCACGTCCACGCCGCCGGCCACGTTACGCTCGACCGCGGCGCCCTCGACGTCGTTCGGGGAGGCCTTGTCGATCGTCGGGTTGTCGTGGTCGTCGTTGTCGTTACCCTCGGCGGCGATGTTGACGACGCCGTGGTTCTTCGCGTAGCGGATCGCCCGCGAGGCAGCCTCGAGGCCCGCGGCCTGGGAGCCCTCGGCGGGCATCCAGAAGGCGTAGGGGTCCATGTAGTAGCTGGAGTTCGTCACGTCGATGTCGTGCTCGGCAGCCCAGTCGAAGGCGCAGGCCACGTACTCGGGGTAGAAGGAGCCGGACTCGTTCGAGGTCTTGATCGCGACGATCGTGGCGCTGGGGGCGACGCCGTCGACGCCGTAGCGTTGTGCGCAGCCGCGATGGTGCCGGCGACGTGCGTGCCGTGGTAGTGGTCATCCTTCCAGGCGCTGGGGTCCTGGTTGGGGATGCCGTTGATCTGGCAACCCACGGAACGCGAGGCATCCAGGTGTTCCTTGAGGTCCTTGTGGTCGGGGTCGATGCCGGTGTCCATGACGCCGACGGTGACCTTCTCGAGGGGGACGTCGACCTGCTGGGCGTCGAGCGCGCCGACGGCGGCCAGGCCCCAGGCGTTGGCGTCGCCCTCGTCCGGGGTGAAGTCGTTGAGCTGAGAGTCGGCGGACAGGCCGGTCGAGCGGGTGCCAGCGGCGTCAGCGACGGCGTTGGCCTCGGACGCGGTGGTCTGCGGCTGCTCGGTGCGCACCTCGGAGCCGGTGACCGTCTTGTAGCGGGTGGGGCCAATCGACTGGTAGGAGATACCGGAGTCGACGAGGCTCTTGCCGAGCGTCGGCGCGAAGGCGGCCTTCACCGACTGGACGAAGAAGGTGTTGAATTCGGGGTACTGGGCCAGGACGACGCCGTTTTCCGAGGCCTTGGAGACGGCCGCGTTGAAGTCGTAGTGGGAGGCGTCGGCGGTCAGGTTGACCGCGTAGTTCATGACCTCGTCCTGGGCGCGAGCCTCGGAGGTGATCCCCGGGACGCCGGCCGCGTGGGCGGGGGCGCCGAACGCGGTGAGCGTGACGCCGACAGCGAGCGCGGCTCCTCCCGCGATGAGGGTCTTCCATGAGCGTTGATGCATCATTGTTCCTCGTTTCTGTACGGATGGGGACGCGTCTCCGGGACTGTCCGGATGGCACGCCGTTGCTCCATCGTCTCAAGGTTTGTCACTAACCTCATAGCGCGTTTCACAATTTAAGAATTCTTGACCTTTTGGTGAAGAAATAGAGAGATTGACATTTCGGCGAGGAACAGCCCCTCCCCCACCCTCCACCCCACACACCCCACCGGCCAACCAGAACCGACCCGCCAATTAATTAGACAGTTTGAAGAGCTGAAAAATACCGTGCGATTAATTTAATTGTCAGAACAAGGATTCGCCGCTATTTATCTTGTATTTTTCGATTTGCCAGACAACTTGACAGTTGCGCATGACCCATGCCGAACAGCTGTGTTACGGTCAGAGACGACAGTCACACGCGAGTGATGGGAGGCACCGTTGCCAGCATCCGTCTACGTTCGCTTTGACGCGCCCGAGGGAGTGCCAGCGACACCACGAAGGCTCCACGCCGCCCTGTCGGCGGTTCTGGACTTGCCGCCGGGCATCAGCCCCGAAAGGGCCGCACAGTTCCCGACGCTCGCGCACCGGCCGGTTCACGGGTCGGGTGGGGTAAAACCCTATTCTCTCGGCGAGCTGAGTCATTCGGAGTCGACATTCGGCGTCGAGGTGCGTTTCTTGGACGACCACCTGATTGACACGCTGGACGCGTGGCTGTCATGGGGCGGAGTGATGCGCCTCGGGGCGGGCACCGACGACGATGCGGTTCTGATCGCATCGGAGGGTCAGATCATCAGCCAGGCATCGTGGGAAGAGTTAGCGGAGCGAGACCAGGACACTGCGTGGGAGATACGCCTTGTCACGCCAACGACGTTTTCGTCGAAGGGGAATCACGTGCCGAGCCTGTCTCCGGCGACGATTGCGACGAGCTTGCAGCAGCGCTGGTGGACGTGGAATCGGAGGCTCGCTCCCCCACGGATTGATCGAAACGCCATGGCAAGCGTGCTGGCGACCCAGGATTTCACGCGTACATCACTCGTTTCACTGGCCATGCCCCGCAATGCAGGCCAGGGCCGCCTGAGCTCCCAACGCATCCCGGCCCACGAGGGCCACCTGCGCATCAGCGGCGTCGAAGGCACCGAAGCGACTCGCATTTTCTCGCGCCTCATGGCGCTGTCCGCATACACGAACGTCGGCTCACACACGAGCTACGGCATGGGCGTCATAGACGCCGTGGCCGCATAAGAAGGTGTTTACTTTGCTAGATAAAGTCAAACTCTCCTCACCGCGTATCGATTACATCTGCGTGCATCATCATCACAGCAACAATATTCTTCTACGTTTTCTATGCAACGATTCCCGTCAACTGGTGGAGAGAATTCTGCGAAAAACTCGTCTTTCCTGCCATTGCCGCAATATCCGGCGGACTCGCTGTGGTTTGGGCAGGCGAGTCGGCAATTAACAGGTGGATGGGTAACTACACTCAACGAACAGGTTATGGACTCACAGAGCGAAAAATCCTATTCCAGGGAAACGCACAGCAAATTAGCAGCATCCGAGAAGATCTCCACATTTCTGGCTTAATACATCCCCACAACTACAATTCAGACACAATTCCATTCCATCAAGCAGACCTAATAATCCTCTGCCTCAAAGAGGAAGAGGGCATCGACGCCCATACAGAAATAAGCAAATTATATGCAACACTCGAAGCAAACCAGGCACTGGTCGTCTTCACAGACTACTGGTTTGACAATGAAACAAAAGCACTTGTGGATAACCGGCCTTTTTCAGTGATCAATAATTGCCGCGGCAAAGTCATTAACGACATCCACTCGCTTCTAACAACACTGCCTCCACGAAACCTTAACTAGCAGGTAACGCACCATGTCCAAAACACTCGTTATGCTACAGACGAACAGCAATCAGCCCTTCATCTTCTCCTCGCCTCGCCTGCGTGAGCAGATCGGCGCATCCTTCGAGATCACTCTGCTGTCCCACTGGGTCAAGAAAGAAGCGAAAGAGGTCCTCGAAACAGATGATCTTCCAACCTCTTTCTGGATTTCCGATTCATCCGGCAAGGTGATCGTCCGATTCACTGGAGACGGAGACGAGCCCAAGGCAAAGGCGAAGAATCTGATCAGGAGGGTCACCCTCCGAGCCCTCACCGATGCCCCAGGCCTCGACGTCACGGGTGTCTTCATCGAGGCAAGATCCAACACGGTCTGTGCGGACGACCTGCAAGAGCTTGATCGCGTGTTCTTGGAGTACTCACTGAACCGCCGACCGGCGGCGGCGCGCTTCCCGCAGTTCCCATTCCTGGAACGCGGCTCCGAGTCTGCTCTTCCCGCATCACCAAAACTCTCCGCAGATGATTGCAGGGAGATGCGCCGCTACGCAAGGGAAACACTCAAAGTTCCCCTTCTCACCGACGACGACACCAATTTTTCGCCACCTACACAAACAGACCAAGACGCGCAGGACTCCTTGTCTCTCCCCTCGCGTGTCAAGCGTGCGTGGTCACGGTCAGCTCGACGTCTTCAGCTCCAGGAGGTTGTGTCACGTTGGTCGCCAGATGCTCCTGACACATGGCCGAAAGAAATAGAGAGGCTTAACGAAGACCCGTTCCAGCTTGAAGGAGCATTCCAAGACCTACCTCAGGCAGCTAACTCTCAGGGCACGCTCGCCAGCCTTTCCTCTGTCGGGGTCATCCACATCGACGGCAACGGAGTGGGCGCGATTATGCGTGACCTAGACACGGCACACACCGCCGTTAAGCCCCACCTCGGCTCTCTTGAGCCCACGTTATCCGAGCGCAAGTCAGACGATCCCAAAGCGAACCCGTGTGAGCAAGCCGAGGATCCTTTCCAATGGTTCATCATGGAGGTGAACTACCGTCTCGACGATATCGTCAAAGAGGCGGTTGCGTGCTCGTGGGCCGACGTTGAACGCCTCGCCAACGATGAATACCTTGCCAACGATGACGATATTGATCTCGTTCCCGTGGTTCCCGTGCTGGTCGGCGGCGACGACGTCACGGTGTACACGGATGGGCGCTATGCGATTCCCTTCGCGGAGGCCTACATCCACCATTACGAGGAACTCACGAAAGACGACGATCTTTTGTCAGTTCTCGCCATTGTTGCTGGAGGAAAGAAGCCCGACGCACCAGAGCGGGACCACTTCGAAATCGGCGACTACATCATTCAAAAACCCGGCCCCCTCACGGCCTCAGCAGGCGTGGCCATCGTGGGGCGCAACTTCCCGTTCCACATCGCCTACGACCTGGCGGAAGGCCTGGTGTCGCGCGGGAAGAAGCTCGGCAAGAAGAAGGGGGAAGTTCCCTGTTCAACGATCGACTTCCACGTGCTGCGCGACGCGACGGTCCTCGACCCGGATGACACGCTGGACGAGTACAAGGGTCGCGCACAGCGTCCCTTCCTGATCGGCCACTACGCGCCGCAGCGCATCGGGGACGCAACCACAACCTCGTCCGAGGAAGCACCCGCCGCAGAGCCGCAGGCGTTGTCCTCCTGGGCGCGCATCCTTCAGGCGGTCGCTGCCTTCGACGGCAAGAAACCGGACGCCCCCACGCAGACCACCGGCGACCCGTTCCCGCGTGCCCGCGCGAACCGCATCGTCAAACTCCTCGCGGAAGGTAAGGCGGAAAAGGCGGCAACAGAGTGGGACGACGCGCTACAGAACGCACCCAGTGCTGGGCTCCTTTCCAAACAGCTGAAACTTCTTCCCCCTCAATCCTCGAGTTCCGATGAGGCTTGCGAATCTCTCGAGCAGATCAAGTGGCTCCTGGACCTCATCGACCTGTCCGGGAACTTGCCCGACAGCTACATCGCTTCACGGATTCGCGAGGACGCCGACATCTCTGGCTCCGCGGAAACAGCAGACGATTCCACCGAAGGAGGTGCCCAGTGACCACCAATTCACCCACCACTTCTCCGAGTGCGAGCGGCCACGTGACCATCGTGTTCACGTCCGACTGGGGCGTATCCACGGGCGTGGGGCAGGCGGGGCGCACGCACTCAACAATCGAGCGCAGCAACGGCAAGCCGGTCGTGCGCGGCACGGTCATCACGGGTGTTCTGCGCGAACAGGCGATGCTGGCGGCGAAGGCCCTCGACGGGCAAAGGACGGGAAGTGGACCAGCTTTGCCCTGTGGCTCTTCGGCCAGGACCCCAACAGCGAGCCGGGCTCAACCCCCCACCCGCGTCACGTTCTTTTCTCGGACGCGACCCCGGCCTCGCCGATCCGTATCCACGACACGGTGTCCCTGTCCATCGACCCAAAGACGGGGACGGCGCGCGATCAGTTCCTGCGCTTCACGGAGCGCGCGGCGGCCGGCATCCTCACGGGAACGTTCACTCTCATCGACGAGGCCGGGGCTGAGATCTCCGACCAGGCGACGATCAAGGCCGCGCACTTCCTCCTGGGTGTCGCGGGCCTCATGGTCCGAGGCATCGGCTCGGGCCGCAGCGGAGGCGACGGCGAGTGCACGCTCCTCGTGACCAACCACGAGGTTGAGGCGCACGCCGGGCAGTCCACGCCCGCGTTCTTCACATACGCGTCGAAACAAACGAACGCGTTGAGGAGGACCCTCAAGAATCTGGCTCAGTCTCTCAAGCCAGGAGTTGTCAGCGTGCTCCCCGCCCCCCAGCGCAGCACACAACACCAGGTCGGGACCGTCGACGGTCCCGCAGCTCAGCACAGCGGCGGGCACCACCTGATCCTCGACCTCACACTCAACTCGCCCATTGTGTCTACGAGGTCCCCTTCTCGAACGAAATCCGCTCCTTGGACTTCCTGCGCGGAACGGTCCTGCTCCCGTGGCTGCACCGGCTGGTGTCACCGAAGAAGCAAGCAGGGAACGAAGCCCTCATTACCAACGCCGTGACCGGCGGCCACCTGTTCGTCTCGGACGCGATGCCCGTTATTGGGGACATCGAGGGACGCCCCATTCCCCTCACGCTCAAGACCGACAAGACGTCGCCCTCGAACTCTCCCATCACCCTGTACGGCGACTCCACCGAGGAAAGGGGGAAGATCCCCGTTCGCGGCGGATATGTCTTCTTCGCCCCGAAGGAAGGCGACGGTGAAGAGCCCGGCACGAAGACTCAGGGCTGGTACGGTAAGCCTCCCCTGCGCGGGCGACAGACGACCGCCATCAACCATGAGACGGGCGCAGCCAGCAAGGGACAACTCGTCCTGGTCGAGGCCCTGCCTGAAAAGATGTGCATGCGCGCGCACGTCTGGGTGTCGGATGAGCTCTGGGAGGCCGCCTCTGTCTCCAATCTTCTCGGTAAGACACGCGAGGCCCGGCTCGGGTCGCGCAAGCTCACGGGCACCTTCGGGTCTGCGAGGTGCACGCTCCGCGAAGAAACAGCCACCGAGCGGGAGTCGCGCAGCCGTTTCGGCAACGCTGGTATCGCGCAGCCCACAGGCGATGCATCCAAGTCTGCCAACGGGACGGCCCCCCGCGAGGGCACCCCGGCCTCGTCCGACGATCAGAGAGTCTCGCTGTGGTTCACCTCCGATGTGATCGCCCGTTCGGCTGGACTCGGGGCCGGAGGGACCATCGAGGACCTCATTCGTGCCTTCAAGCGCGAGGGCATCACCGTCGAGGCAGTCGGTACCCCCTCTATCCGCCACCGCCGCGTCGACTCGTGGTCGCCTGCGGACAACGGGCCGCGCGCGAGTCGCCTAGCGATCCAGGCGGGATCCGTAATTCAGGTGCAGGTGAGCGAGGAGGATCGAGCCAAGCTCCTGAAGCTCGCCCCCTTTGGAGTGGGCGAGCTGACGGCGCAGGGCTACGGCCGTTTCGTCGTCGATCATCCCCTTCTCAGCATCGAATCCATTGAGGTCATGAAAGCAAAGCTCGAGCACTTTGTGTGCGAGGAGACGCCCGAAGGAGGCGAAGAGAAGTGACATTCACACGCTATGAGCTCACTATCCCTGTTGAGCTGACGTCGGAACTCCACATCGGTGGAGTGGACCCGGTCCCCGAGCGCGACGGAAAGGGAACCGTCATCCAATTCTGCCGCAATGGCCTCAAAGAGCCGACGATCCCGGGCAGGTCCTTCAGGGGCGCCGTGCGCGCGGCGTGCGACGTCGCCCGTCAGGCGCTGGAGGACGCCGGGGATCCCGCGACTCAGGACGGAGGAGTATTCTCGAAGGCCAGCTGGGTGTCCCTGTGGGGCGATGACTCACTCGACACCGGCAAGTCACTCTTCGATCGCCGCCTGCGCAGTGACGATTCCCTGCCGATCAGGCAGAGCGCGCTCACATTCCACGCGGTGTCCTTCCCGGAATACAAGGACAGCGACTCCGGCGAATCCCCCTTGCCGAGGCGTCACGGCGTCGGCATCGACAGGACGACCGGCGCTGCCTCGGACGGAGCGCTCTACGAGCACGAGTTCTTGCCGCGCGGCACAAAGGTTCGACATCCGTATCACCGCAGAGGGGCGCGATGACGAACCGATGGAGAACAAACAGTCGGAGGGGATTCCGGGGCCCGCGCCCTCCGAAGCAATTGAGCTGCTCCTTCACCTCATCCGTTCCCTCTTCGAGAGCGAAGCAATTTCGCTGGGTGGACGTACTGGGTCCGGGCAGGGACGTATCAAGGTCCAAGAATCCAATGAGGAGCGCCAAGATTCTGACGATCAATATCTGCGAATAGTCGCCCAGTCGAAGGGGATCGAAGGAAAGAAGCCCGCCGATGTCGTCGACGCTCTGACGGGCGCACTAACCGAAGGCCCAAAAAAGTCCAAGGGCGCAGACGACTCTGCCTGGGCAGGCAGTAAGCCCGCGCGCATCACGATCAACTGGTGGTCGCCCACCGGCATTTTCGTTGCCGAGGACGAAAAGCTGACGAAGCAGCGCAAGGCCGCGAAAGAAGCAGAAAATGAGGAAAAGGGTATCGACGAGGAGGTTCACGAAGTCGTTTATCCACTCCGGGACCCATCAGAGAAGTGGGAGAACGCCCAACTCCTCATACCGGGAACTTCGATTCGCGGTGCGCTGCGTTCCAGGGCATCTCGCATCGCGCGGACTGTCCTTGCGGCACGCCGCGAGCTGGAGCCCTTCGCCTCGCGTGATCTCCACGATCAGATCGCCATGGAGCCGAATCTGGTCCGGTACATGTTCGGATGCACCGAGTACCGGGGTGCCCTCACCGTCCACGATTGCCTGTCGAAGAAGACCGGAACATGCGTTGAAGTCACACACAACGCGATTGATCGGTGGACGGGCGGCGTCATCAACGGCGGGCTCTTCACTGAGGCCGTGTATCTGGGCACCGAGTGGGAGCCGATCCAGATTGATATTGACCTGCGCCAGCTCCTGAACAACATCGAAACTGAGAAGGGTCCGGAAGACGACGGCAAGACCGTCGGCGCCGACCAAACAGGGATTGGATCGGAAGATCGCGAGCAGTCGGAGCCTACTCACGCGGACTACGCTCACGCCGCCTACGTGTTGCTCGGGCTGGTGCTCGCCGAGTTGTCGGCGGGCACGCTCCCCTTGGGTAGCCGTTCGACGCGAGGCCTGGGCCAGGTCGTTGTTACAACGATCGAGGTAGAGGGGGCTAACCGTAAAGGTGTTGACCTTCCGTCGTGGAATTTCACTGGTTGCGAAGCACTGCAGCAGCCGGCAACTGGCGCTGGCGTCATGACTGACGCGCTCTACAAGGGACAACGCGAGCTCGCGCGACGGGTCCTGCGCCATTTGAAAGATAAGTATGACGGGACAGAGTGGTCTAAGCGCCTAGAGAACGGTCCGGGAGCCGCGCGTAAACAATCTGAAGGGACGGAAGCCGCCGATGACTGACAAGAATCAGCAAGCGATGCTGACACACTCATCTATCCCCCCGGTTTCTGGTGACACACCACGCTTGGATGTCTTCCTCGTATACGCACGGAAACATTCGGGTGAGGACGTTCAGGGCCTGGCGTTCGCGACCAACGGGACGTGGACCGTGTTAGGTTTCGATAAGGGATCCTCCACCGAGGCACCGAAGCTCGCGGTCGCGCAGATCGATGGACGAAAATTCGATCCGACGAAGCTATTCGAGCTGCGCCTGTGGGTACCGGTGAAACTGCCCGATGAACCCGCAGAGGGCGACGTTCTGGCCCACGAGTTCCGTTGGGCGAACGGCGTGGGTGCCGTTGAGCTAACGCTCACCTCCGGAAGACTGAAGACATCGTCTGAGGTCACGGAATCAGTATCTGTCAGCGGGTGGTTCCACAAGGTGAGCTATCTGCAGCACAAGTCTACTGCGACTCGCAAAGAAGAGTCTGCCCCCGATACCAGCACTGGTCAGACAAAACAGAGCAAACAAGACACCGCCACTAATGACATGTCGGCACTTGAGTTCATCCAAGAAGAAGATAAGTACGGAAACACGGTCGTAGTCGAGCAGCTATTTACAGGAAAGTGGAGCTAATCATGTCAGATACGAATGCCAATGAATTTACATCGTTTCACTCATCGGTCAACAGAATTCCCTCGATTCGAACACGGACCAGCAAAATACCCAAGTCCCATAAGTGGGGATTTCTGGGAGACCAAACACCGGATCCAATCAGCGAAGTCACTCACGAACAACTATCAGGTTCGATTTCAGTAACAGCAACTGTCGAAACACCTCTTATCATAGGAAGCATACAACGAACTAAAACACAAGCAACAAAATCTAATCCATCGCGAGAGATAAAGACCCCCAGCCCTCACATTATCGACGACAGAGCTTTCATTCCTCCAACAATGTTTAAGGGAATGCTATCAAATGCATTTGAAGCACTAACAAATTCAAGATATCGCATGTTCGATCCACACAACACTCCCCTTACCTACAGGATCGACCCCGCGACTTCCACGTCACTAATGCCAGTACGTATCGTACATTCAGAGAATAAACAGACAACTATTGAAATTCTCGATGGATCACACTATCACAGGGATTACGTTACAGATGGCAATCGCGACATCCCCATCACCCTCACAGCCTCTCTATACGATGGCACATCAGCAGGAATTAGTTTGAGGGAACATATTCAGTCACCACGATCCAATCACCCCACACCCGGAGGGACAGGAACCCCGCGCGATCGATTCATCGCGATGACATCACCAAAACACGGGGAGCCATTCCCAGAGATATACTTTGACGCAACACTTGTATCAAATGGACTTTACGCCTACTGGATCGTTACAGCTATATACAGAACAGAAGATCAAGAACAGGCAGACTACACCTTCAAATCGATTACGAGACACTATCATTAACCTACATTGACGAAATATGCTCGATTAAGGGATATTTGTACACCACAACTAACCCGACAGATCGCAAAGCAGGCAGAAGAACCTTCAAAGAGAAGAAGAGTGAACGCATATTCTTTTCTTTTAGGGAATGCCCCTTGCGAATCGAGCTTAACGCAAACGACGCGGCAAGACTATTCTCACGATACGACAACACGGTCAATAGTTACCGCGAGATGTTTACAAAACGAGAGAAACTGGCATCAAAGAAGGGTGAACCAAAGCCGATACCAAACAGGTTCATTAACGACAGAAGCTGGTCAATTTCCGACAACAACAGCCTAGCATACGCAATCCTGAGTGATGACCAGTCAGAAATTATTGACCTTGTGCCGATCCCTATTGGACGAGCAAGCTACACCGACTCACCAGCTTCACTGGCCGAATACAACGCACTCACCCCACCCGCATTGGCTTCAGAAGCATCTAGTGCGGATCGACTCTTCGGATTCACAGCAGATCTTCCGTCAGTCGAGAATAGCTCTAACACCAATCAGTCACATTTTTCCATCAGGGGGCGTCTCTCCTTTAGCAGCATCGACACCTCCTCTTGCGACCGATATAAAGGAGCCCCGATATCACTCCCACCTCTTCTCGAACCGAAGCCTTCTTCTGCCCGAAGGTTTTTGACGACTAACGATGGAAAGAACATACAGCCTACTAACAAAGAACGAACAGACGGTACGTCTCACAAGCTCATTCGTCGGCAAGACTACTTCCTTAATGGGAAACAGTCACTTGGGCGAGCCGCGTACCCAACGCACCGTGAACCTCTGAAGCTTCCTTATAAAGACGTACGATCGAGCCCTTCAGTCGGGACAGTGACGCATTTTCGGTGGTTGAGTCATATATACTCCCCGGGTCACAAATGACCATGACAATCCACTTCGAATTGCTGACACCGCTCGAGTTGAGTATTTTACTTTGGCTGCTCAAACCCGAAAATCTTGTTCCTCACTCCGAACGCGGTAAGGGTCTTGTCGGCTACCTCCGTCTCGGAATGGGAAAGCCTCTGGGATACGGTACACTTAAAGTGGAGGCGACAGAGTTGCGGCTTCAAACTGGGCAGCAACTAGCTACTGGCTACACTCAACTCGACGGATGTTTGGGGACAGAGACGATCAGCTCGATCGACCATTATCAGGTACCTGATCGTTTCGACAAGTTCCCTTGGGTTCAAGCATTCCAGCGGGCATCGTTTGGCTACACAGACGGCATCCCAGTGCGATACATGACACGTAATGAGAACCGTCAAAACAACGCGACGAACTTCGATGACGGGTACCCCAAAGAAGGACGAGCACTGGAAGCCACACAACTGTTCCCCTCGGAACGCCATCCATCCTCGGGCGAACCAATTTGCGTCCCTAAACCTGTTTAGGACATCCGCTAGCCCCTCACCACACTCCCCGGCACAACCCCACATCGTCCAGCGCTATGGCTGCGCCGAGTATGTCGGCGCGGTCGGCGCAGGATGAGCAGATGGGGTAGATGTGGATGACGTCGTCGCCCTCTGAAATGAGGGCGGCAAGCCGAGAACGCACTCGCGCCAGCGTGGCGCTATCGAGGCGGAGTTGGAATACGGATTCTTGGATGCGGTAGCCCCAGGATTCCAGTGTTTTGGCGACGCGCAGCCGCCGCCTATTGCTGGCGATGTCGTAGGCGATGATGTAGATCATCGCCAGGCGACCCCGCTCCACTGGTAGTTGTGTTCGGCGATGGCGCGCGCCAGCATCTGCGCGGAGTGGGCGATGTGCCTGCGCCACGACCCCGAGTATCCGGGCAGGGCGCCGGTGATGGATCGCTGGCAGGCGGCCTCGTACGCGTCGACGAGGATTTTCTTGCCGTCGGCTCCCAGCCAGACTCCCCCGGCCTCGTGCTCGACGACGCCGTGTTCGGGCCGGAGTTTGCGCGTGCGCAGGAGCGCCATGACGGTCTGGTCGACCAGGAGTGGGCGGAACTGTTCCATGAGGTCCAGCGCCAGGCTGGGTCGCTTGTCGGTGGGTGCGTGCGCGATGCCGAGTGACGGTTCGAGCCCGACGGCGTGCAGCGCGCCGACACATTCGGATAGGAGGATCGCGTACCCGTAGGACAGGGCGGCGTTGGGCAGGTCGCGCGGTGGGCGTCGGCTGCGCCCGTCGAAGGTGACGTCGGCGGGTACGCACGCGGCGAGCGCGTCGAAGTAGGCGTTGGAGCACGCGCCTTCAATGCCCATGATCTCGTCGAGGGTGCGTGCATCCGCGAGCGAGCGCCGCCACGCGTGCATGTGCGCGGTCGTGTCGGCGACGTGCACGGTTTCGTCGCGTCGGGCGATGCGCGTGAGGACGTGGATTTGGCCGCGGATTTTCGCGCCGATGAGGCTGGCGGCCAGGCGGACGCGCCGCTCGTGGTCACCGGTGAGGGCGACTTGCGCGAGGAGCCGGCTCGCGTGCGCTCCCCTGTTCGCGCCGGTGAGGGCACCTTGGTAGGAGCCTCGCCGCGACAGGCACACGACGTCGACACCACTGCGCATCGCCCACGAACGCGCGCCGGCGGACAGGCCGACGTTTCCGGACAGGACGATGCGCGTGACACTGTTTTTGGGGACGGAGGTGGCAGGCAGCGAGCCGGGCGCGTCAACGAGGACGCGGCCCGCTTTGACATGGACGCTCGCGCCGTCTCGGCCGACGTAGAGGATGCGGTCGGCTTGGCCTGTGGGTTCGTCGCTGGGCCGGGCGGTCCACGGGTCGATGCCGACGCTGGCGAGTGCTTTCTCGTCGTCAATGTACTGGGTCGTCACGTCGGTGAGGCGCGCATCCGTGTTGATCGCTGCGGCCGCGACGGTGTCGATGGCGTCGGCCAGGCGCTGCTCGGTTGGTGCCGCGAGCATGAGGGTTGTTCCGACGCGCGAGTAGCGCAGGCCACGTCCGGTGGCGCACCTGTCAAGGTCGAGCAGGGCCGCGTCGGCGAGCACGCTCACGATCGGGTTGGTGCCCGAGGCCCGGGCGAGTTCGTCGATAATGGGCGCGTCCGTGTCGGGCAGGCCCAGATGAGAGAGTCCCACACGGGTCACGATGCCCGGGTCGGCCAGGCGGAGGCTGGCTCGCGCGAGGTGGTGGTTGCCGCGGTCATAGTCGTCGACGAGTCCCCTGCTGAATGCGTCGTGTCCTGCGCGCGTGTCGTCGTAGGTGCCGTGGGGGCGTTCCGCGCCGAGGCAGCGTTCGAGGGCTTCGCGCACCGATTCAGCCAGGAGCACCCGAGTGATAGGGTCGGCCGTCGTGAGAGTGTTCGTGTCAAGTGCGCCGATGCGTGTCGGCGCCCAGTCGTGGGCGGCAAGGACACGGAGTTGTTCGTCGGTGAGGATTCCCGACGTGGGAGTGTTCGCTCTGGTGGGGTCGGGGTGTGCTGTGAGGAGTCCGCGTCTGGCGCGAGTGAGGGCTTCGGGGCTGGTTGCTTCTCTCAGGGACGAGGCCGTGGCAGGTGTCGTCATTGTCTGTCCTTCCACCCAACAACCTTGCGGTTCCTCTACAAGTGTGAAGCGTTACGGAGGAGCGACGCACCGACGATGGCGCCGATTTCCGGGACAGCGTCAGCCCCGCAGGCGTTCTGCGGCGATGCGAGCAGTCGCAACGAAAAGTCTGGTAATCTGGCCTCGTGCTTGTTGGCCGGAGGGGTGCTTTTTCGGCCACCGGCGATCCGACATGGCGTTTCCCCTAGCCACAGGGGGTACGACACGCCGGGCAGTCAGAAAGCACCGAGCACCAAAAGGTGCATTAAGACGGGGTTGTCATCGGGATCGGTGTGTGATCACCGTCCGTTGTCAGAAAGCACCGAGCGCCAAAAGGTGCATTAAGACTAAGTGACGCAGACCTTAGAACCCTCAGGGGCAACAAACCTCAGAAAGCACCGAGCGCCAAAGGTGCATTAAGACAGAAGCGCAAGGCCGATAACCGCGAACACGGAGTGCGTGGTCAGAAAGCACCAAGCGCCAAAAGGTGCATTAAGACCCGGCGAGCTTCTACAGTGCGTCGGCCTTCTGACTGAGTCAGAAAGCACCGAGCGACAAACGGCGCATTAAGACGGAATTAGAGTCGGCTCCATGTGCACCCACCACCAGGCGGGTTAGAAAGTCCGAGCACACCAAAATTTCGCACGTAATTCCCCATACGACCACCACCTACAGACGGCAGAAACCGCGGAATATCAACAGTCCGATTTCAAACATTGAAAGACCAGATCGGGAGCTACGTGCGACATTTTCAAGCAACCATTCATAGCACGCACCAAGAGTCACACAAAGACCCACGAACAGACTCAGTCGACGCAGCCATGGACAACTCAGCTCGGTAACGCGCAGAGCACCATAAGGTGCATTAAGACTCCCGGTCAACCAGGACAGTGAAACGGACGGTTCGAGAAATCAGAAAGCACCGAGCGCCAAAAGATGCATTAAGACGTTCTCATCGAAGTAAATCTTTGTGGCGCTGACATCCGGCCAGAAAGCACCGAACGCCAAAAGGTGCATTAAGACCATTGGCATCAGAGAGATCGATGATGTAGTTATCGCCGTGTCAGAAAGCACCGAGCGCCAAAAGGTGCATTAAGACCGACGATCCGAGGCATGTGTCGACTGATTACGAGATAGGGTCAGAAAGCACCGAGCGCCAAAAGGTGCATTAAGACATGTAGCCCGCGAAGCGGTCCGACGGCTTGGTCGGCGTGTCAGAAAGCACCGAGCGCCAAAAGGTGCATTAAGACTCGCGGGAGCCGGACCCTCAACGGGAGCAGCGTACGCGTCAGAAAGCACCGAGCGCCAAAAGGTGCATTAAGACCGGCGTTTAGCCTGTCCTTGATCTCGTTGATGGTGGTCAGTCAGAAAGCACCGAGCGCCAAAAGGTGCATTTAGACGTCGCACACCAGGACGCACCCATCGCGCAGAAGGGTACGGTCAGAAAGCACTGAGCACCAAACGGTGCATTAAGACACGCCGTGCCCAGGCTAAAGCCGTTTTCCGCCACGTCAGTCAGAAAGCACCGAGCGCCAAACGGTGCATTAAGACCCGCTCTGAGAACGCTGTTCACGAGTGATATCGACGATGTCAGAAAGCACCGAGCGTCAAAAGGTGCATTAAGACGGGCCGTGGCGGTCCTCGATGTCGATTCCCAGGAAGTCAGAAAACACCGAGCGCCAAACGGTGCATTAAGACATGTCGGTGATGAAGCTCTTGGAGCAGAACATAGTGGGGGTCAGAAAGCACCGAGCGCCAAACGGTGCATTAAGACCCCAAGCCACAACAACCACCAACCAACAACGATCAAGTCAGAAAGCACCGAGCGCCAAACGGTGCATTAAGACGACAAGGGGCGGTATCCCCTCCCCCGTCCCCCAGGAGTCAGAAAGCACCGAGCGCCAAAAGGCGCATTAAGACCCGATCAGATCAGACTCGACAACCTCAATGTCAGTCAGGTCAGAAAGCACCAAGCGCCATAAGGTGCATTAAGACCACTTGCGGGCGATCTTGACGAACGCTTCCTTGTCGGCGCCAGAAAGCACCGAGCGCCAAAAGGCGCACTAAGACTTTCGATTAGAATCGAGCAGATCGACAATGCATCCAGCAGGAAAGAACCGAGCATATAAGGCACATTCAGACGTCAACTTATACGCGATCTTATTCATGCCATCAGCCGTAGGCCAGAAAGCACCGAGCGCAATAACGTGTATTAAGATCAGAAAGCAGGGAGGTCCCAGTGCAGACCGTTCTTGGTTCAGAAAGCACCGAGCGCCACAAGGTGCATTAAGACGCGAACAAGATTGCCATGCGCCATATCGCGTGTTATCGTCAGAAAGCACCGAGCGCCAGAAGGTGCATTAAGACCCCTGCGCGTTCGGATAGGTGACGACCAGGTCCGCCGGGTCAGAAAGCACCGAGCGCCAAAAGGTGCATTAAGACACATCCCATGTGGAGCGCAGGAGAAAGTTCGCACCAGCGTCAGAAAGCACCGAGCGCCCAAAATCTCGCATGCAATTTCCCAGAGCACGTATCAACAAGCACCTGGAAACCGCAGAATCTCAACGTTCTCACTTCAAAACTTGAAGGACTGTCAGCCGAATTGCATGCGACATTTTCCGGCAACCCTGCAAGATGAGCACCAAACGGCGCATTAAGACAGAGTGACGGGATCGAACCCGGCGTTTCCGCCGGTCAGAAAGCACCGAGCGCCAAAAGGTGCATTAAGACGTGGGGAGAACCACCGTTACACTCTGCGTGTTGTCGTTAACGGTCAGAAAGCACCGAGCGCCAAAAGGTGCATTAAGACGCCTGGCTACGGCGATCTTCGAGAATCTAAACTCAATCGTCAGAAAGCACCGAGCGCCAAAAGGTGCATTAAGACGCTCAACACTCGCAACATGGCTGAGGTAACGTGCTGAGGTCAGAAAGCACCGAGCGCCAAACGGTGCATTAAGACGACTGCGTGGCGTTCACTGCGAGGGCTGCGTCCCAGGTCAGAAAGCACCGAGCGCCAAACGGTGCATTAAGACGACTGCGTGGCGTTCACTGCGAGGGCTGCGTCCCAGGTCAGAAAGCACCGAGCACCAAAAGGTGCATTACGACTCCCACAAACCATGAAACGGCACCCCAATCTCCCGCAAGTCAGAAAGCACCGAGCGCCAAAAGGCGCATTAAGACCGATGATCCGCCCCCGATGCGCACACAATCACACGCTCAGTCAGAAAGCACCAAGCGCCATAAGGTACATTATGACCAACCAGATCGACCCGTTACTCAACTGTTGGATGCGTGTTAGAAAGCACCGAGCGCCAAAAGGTACATTAAGACTCCATGAGGTACTTGTACTGGTTGAAGTCGAGATCAAAGTCAGAAAGAACCGAGCGCCAAAAGGCGCATTAAGACTCCAGCTTCACGATACCGTCAGCATCCTGCTCGACAACAAGTCAGAAAGCACCGAGCGCCAAACGGTGCATTAAGACCGTTTCCAGGCCGAGCTGGAGATGATCCAGGAGCGAGTCAGAAACCACCGAGCGCCAAACGGTGCATTAAGACTTCATGATGATGTTCCTTTCAAGTGTGTGAAAGCCTGTCAGAAACCACCGAGCGCCAAACGGTGCATTAAGACAGCGTCGCAGCGGACGTGAAGGCGACGAGGCCGAGCGCGTCAGAAACCACCGAGCGCCAAACGGTGCATTAAGACAGATTGTCACAGACGAACTGCTGACCTGGGGAGGTCAGTGTGTCAGAAAGCACCGAGCACCAAAAGGTGCATTATGACGATACAGATGTTAAGGTCCTTATCCAGCTAGGCTGGAAAGTCAGAAAGCACCAAGCGCCATAAGGTGCATTAAGACTCGCCAAAATGGTCATCCCCCATCATGTTTTCTCGCGTCAGAAAGCACCGAGCACCAAACGGTGCATTAAGACACCACGTCACAGTTACGATAGACCTGCATTTCATTCTTGCCAGAAAGCAGCGAGCACCATAAGTTGCATTAAGACTCCAGGGAGATGCCCATCACCTCGACGTGGACGGGCTGTCAGAAAGCACCGAGCATCAAACGGTGCATTAAGACTCCTTCCAGTACACGTTCCTGGTAGTGGCACGGTGCAAAGTCAGAAACCACCGAGCGCCAAAAGGCGCATTAAGACGCGTGAGCAAGGAGCTTGGTGAAACCACCGGTGATGAGTGAGAAAGCACCGAGCGCCAAACGGTGCATTAAGACAAACGCTTTGCTGCGCGTGCGAGTGTCTTGTCGTCTGTGAGAAAGCACCGAGCGCCAAACGGTGCATTAAGACGGGGTGACGGGGGTTGCGTAGGTGGTGTGTTCGTCGGTGGTGAGAAAGCACCGAGCGCCAAACGGTGCATTAAGACTCAAAGTAGGTGTAGACCTCGATGTTCATTTTGCCTCGTGAGAAAGCACCGAGCGCCAGAAGGTGCATTAAGACGGTATTGTGACTTCGCGCGGGCCGTCGTAGTACTGTCAGAAAGCACCGAGCGCCATAAGGTGCATTAAGACCCGTTCGCCCACTTGAGCGTCAGCGTCATGATGGTTCCGTTACAAAGCACCGAGCGCCAAACGGCGCATTAAGACCCGCCCAATGGGCGTGTCTGACGCGACGGTTGTCGGCCCGTCAGAAAGCACCGAGCACCATAAGGTGCATTAAGACGCCTCTCGGATGTTCTTCACGTAGCCTTGCGTTTCCTGCTAGAAAGCACCGAGCGCATAAGGTGCATTAAGACCACGAGAACGGTTGTAACAACAAATTGCATGTGTTGTTGCGTCAGAAAGCACCGAGCGCCAAACGGTGCATTAAGACTCCTGAGCCGCGAACTCCAGCTTCTCCCAGCCCTCCGTCAGAGAGCACCGAGCACCAAAAGGTGCATTAAGACTAGGCGTCGCGCACGTCGATGAACGACTGGGTCTGATCCTGTCAAAAAGCACCGAGCGCCAAAAGGTGCATTAAGACTGGTCGTTACCGACCTTGGTCGAGTAGCAGAACGTGAACGTCAGAAAGCAACGAGCGCCATAAGGTGCATTATGACGTCGGCATCGCAGGCCGACTGGCGTGAGTGGATTGCGTCATAAAGCACCAAGCACCATAAGATGCATTAAGACGAGACGACCTCGGGGGACTTCGGGGGCTTGTTGGGGCTGTTAGAAAGCACCGCGCGCCATAAGGTGCATTTAGACTCAGCGCCCGCAGCATTGACATCAATGTCGATCTTGTTAGAAAGCACCGAGCGCCAAACAGTGCATTAAGAGGCGCCGTTCTCCACGGTCATGTATAGCGTCCCATCCTTAGGTCAGAAAGCACCGAGCGCCATAAGGCGCATTAAGACCCAGTCTGGTAAATGTGCTAGCCTTCTTCATCCCACGTCAGAAAGCACCGAGCGTCAAAAAGTGCATTAAGACTCCATGGACCCTGCTCCGACAGCGACAATAATTCCCGGTCAGAAAGCACCGCGCGCCATAAGGTGCATTAAGGCATGATCAATGCTGGTATGTCCGGCAAAGCCGGTTTAACCGGTCAGACAGCACCAAGCGCCATACGGCGCATCACGGCGGGGCATTCCGCGAGCTTTCGAAAGGACGAGCCCCGTACCGAACTAGCACGCGCGCAAGCGAGGCCTCCCCGGTAAACCCGGGGAAGCCTCGGCAATGCAGGACGCGGCGGGAGAATCTACGACCGCGAACCCGCACCCCTCTTCGACGGATGCCTCCTATCCTCTCCCCTCCACCACGGCATCCAGGCTCGATACCCATCAGGCGGCGGGGTGGGCGAGTCGGGCTCGAAGCCGAGCTCCTCGGGAGTCTCGGGGATGCGGTCCACCAGGAAGTACTTGTCCTTGTCGTCGCAGTGCTCGCGCACGATGGTGCGGAACTCGGCCAGCTCGCAGTACAGGACGCCCGTGATCGGGTTGCGCTTGCAGGCAACGATTTTGTACAGCCAGTAGGCGAACAGCGCGACGTTGGCCGCGAGCGCCAGGGCCGCACACGCAATGTTCGCGCGCGGTTCCATGGTCGCGAAGTTGAAGATGTCCGAGGGAGGAACCAAGACCTCGGGCAGGAGGGTGTTCATGGAGATCCAGAAGACCAGCGTGAAGCAGCGGAACCAGATCCACTGCCCCTTCGCCCACGTGAACGCGGGGATCGTGCAGGCGAGCAGCAGGGCGAGCGTGCAGTACCACGTGTAGTCGGCCAGTGAGTTGTACAAGAACGCGTGGTTCCACAGGTCGTAGGCGATCACCCACGGCCACACCATGTCCACCCAGATAAGGCCGCGCACGGAACGCTTGCCGGGTGAGGTCACGATGATCTTGCCCAGGCCCGTGATCGTGATGATGTTCAGCAGGCCAGCCGCGGCGGACAGGAGGTTCCAATACCCGCCGATCGTGCGGAAGCCCGTCTCCGGGTCGATACCGACGTGGCGGGCGGCCAGGTTGGCGGCGACCTCCTGGTACCACTGCTGGGAGTGCAGCTCGGCGGTCACTCCCCTGGCCTCGGGCAGGCCGGCGATCATGTCGATCGTGTGCGCGTCGTTGACGCCCTTCAAGCACTGCCAGTCGGCGCCGCACGCGTAGTACGAATCCGCGTTAAACCAGATCGTCAGGTCGCGGATGTTGGCCTCCATGATGTTGACGGCCAGGCCGATCCACAGGGCCACGCCCAGCCAGATCGCGTACTTGTGCGCCTTGACCGGGTTGCGCTTGGCATACACCAGCACCGTGCCCGTCATGGTGGCGGTGAGGATCATGATCGCGTACTTGCCGAACGGGAACCATCCCACCATGGGTGTCCCGTGGATCCACGCGTAGGCATGAGGGCGATGCCGCCCACGGTCCACACGGCGAAGATCGTCCAGTTCCACCGCCGATTGATTTCCGCGACGAGAATCTGGGCGGCCAGCACGAGCAGCCAGATGAGATAGACCTTGGGAGTCCCGAGCTCCCACAGGAAAAGCGAGTCCACGGCATTCTCCTTTGAACGCACAACCGGGCTAATAGTTGTCGGCTATCATAATCCGAAACACTAACCTAGTGTGCGGGGTTCACCGTCGAATCCCCATCGTTCCGGGGCCCCGCAGGCCAGCGCCAGCGCGGGCGCCCCTCGTCAATTCCTCAAGGAGGAGGACCCATGACACGCCTACCCCGTCGCACCCTCTGCACCGCCGGCCTCGCCGGGAGCGCCGCGCTCCTGGGAGGCATGTACGCCTTCAGCCAGCTCAGCGGCAAGGCCACGCCCGAGGAGCAGGCCTGGCACTACCCGGGCGACGACCTCATCGACGCCAACTACGACAACGGCTACTCCTCGACCTACGCGATCACGATCGACGCGCCCGCCTACGCGGTGTGGCGCCTCTTCAAGCAGATCGGCGCGGAAAAGTCCGGGTCCTTCTCCTCGGAGTTCCTCGAACGAGCCTTCGCGCGCCTGCCCTTCTTCAACTCCTACGAGATCCAGGAGGAGTTCCAGCAGCCCGACTCGATGGTGCCCGGCGACATCGCGGCCTTCGACTTCCACGGCATGTCGATGGAATGGGCGGACGTCGTGCCCGGCAAGTACATGGTCCAGTGGGTCGACACGAAGAACCCGCCCAAGGCGCCCGGATCCTACGCGTTCCGCTTCCCCGGGATGACGAACTTCGCGGCCGCCTGGTGCTTCTACATGGTGCCCCTGTCGGGCGGACGCACGCGCCTGATCAACCACTGGCGCATCGGCTACGAGCCCGCCTCCCCCGCCATGAAGGCCCTGAACTGGATCAACATCGAGTTCATCGGCGGATGCATGACCCACCTGCAAAACCTCTACGTCAAGCGCGTCCTCGAGTTCAAGAAGAAGCAGCACCTGACGGGCCGCTTCATGCGCGGCATGCTGGGTGGGCGCTTCTTCAACTCGGGCACGCCCGCCGGACGCTACGACGGCACTCCCCTCTTCGAAGACACCTTCACCCAGTGGTTCCGCTACGGACGGTCCGCCCCCGCCGTCGCCGAAATCCGCCCGCCCGTCACCGACGACCCGTCGTGGCCGCCGACGGGCGCGGACAGCCCGTGGGCGGGCGAGGTCGACGCCTCCTACTTCGAGGGCTGGCGTGAGCCCACCTTCTCCTGGGAGGAGCAGATCCGCCAGAAGATGGAGCGCACCTACCTGCCCAATTGGGGCAAGGAGCAGCGCTGATGGGCGCCGTCACTCCCCCGGACTACCCGACGCTCTTCTTTTTCGAGGTCGGCCAGTGGTGGGACTACGCGATGCTCCTCCTCGTCATTGCCCTCCTCGCGGGCGGGGCGTGGCTGGCCCAGCGCAACATGTGGGTGGTCCTCGCGCTCTTCGTGGTCGTGCCCATCGCCCTGACGATCTTCTGGTGGCCGCACTCGACAGAGGGGACGGCCTCGGCGGGCTGGTTCCCGATCGTGAAACAGTACTCGGCGCTGGCGGGGTCCCTGTGCCTCGTCGCCCTGCAGGTCTTCCCAAAGCTGCGCTACAACCGCTGGTACCTGATCATCCCGCCCGCGATCCTCGCCGTCAACATCGCCGAGGCCGTGGTGCGCGACTTCCAGTGCTACGGGATTCACGGGGTGGATCCCTCGCAGGGGATGGTCACGTGGGGCGGGCCGTGGAACATCATGAACGGCATTGCGGGCATCTTGAACCTGCTCGCGATCTCCGGGTGGGTCGGGATCTTCGTGTCCAAGGGCAAGGAGCGCGCCCTCATCTGGGGCGACCTGACGATCGGGTGGATCATCGCCTACGACCTGTGGAACCTCGCCTACGTGTACAACTGCCTGGCGGATCGGGCGTGGTACTCGGGCGTGGCGCTGCTGGCCTCGTGCACGATCCCGGCGCTCATGAAGTTCGGGCGCGGCGCGTGGATCCAGTACCGCGCGTACACGCTCACGCTGTGGTCGGGAGTCGTGCTCACGTTCCCGCACTTCATGCACGATTCGATGTTCGCCCACCGCAGCGCCCACAACCCCTGGGCGTTGCTCATCCTCTCGGCGGCCGCCCTGGTGGCGAACGTGTGGGTGTTCGCGGCGCACGTGCGCACGATCGTCACGAAGCGCCGCAACCCGCTCACGCAGGAGGTCCATGCCGACGAGGCCACCTACGTCTCGTTGGTCCGTGACCTCGCGTCCGAAGAGGACAAGGAGCTCATCGCCGCGCGTCTGGGCACGACGCCCGAAAAGGCGGGATTTACGTCGACAAGCGAGGGGTAAGTCCCTCTTCCGCACGCGAGGGGCCGCGCACGAGACATCGTGTGCGGCCCCTGAGCGTTCAGCCGGAAGGAACCCCGGTCACGTGGCACCAACTCCCAGGCCATCCCCCACTACGGGACGGCCTGGGCGCGGGGGTGCCAGCGCAGTCAGGTCATAGCCACGCTCAGCCTCGTCAGCCCACGCCTGTATCTGTTCATCGCTGACAGGATTCTCATGAATGAGATGATCGCTCATTTGACTCCTTGTAAAACAAAGCCGCCGAACCACCACCAGCGGGACCTACACGAACACATGCTCGGTCTAAGACCACACTTTCTTACTCGAGCGAATCAATCAAATCGCGCACGAGCTGCGACGGCGTCGTACCGCGCTCCTGAGCTACCTCAGCAAGCTTCGCGCGGCGAGAACGATCAAGACGGAGGGTGAACGGCTTAGCACCAACACCGACGCTAATCGGGCGTCCGGCCACAGACGAACCGAGATGCTTCCCGTCGTACGGAACACCGTTCTCGGCCTCGTTCCCCCAACGCTCCAGATCCTCATCAGTGAACGTCGCACCATCAGCTGACGTATACGTCGCCATCATTACCTCCTTAAACCAACCTCTGCGAGCACCGCTCGCGTTACCGCCGAAGCCACTCATTCATACACATACCAGTGTATGTACGAAATCAGTCCCAGGGGAGCGGGACTCCCACAACATTTCTGCCCGTACAGGCGCAACACACGCGAGGGGCCGCGCACCCAACGGTGCGCGGCCCCCTCACCATCTCAGCCGGGAGGAAGCCCCGGCCTCGTGACGCCTACTCCTGGAGGCGGCCCTCGTCATCGAACACGTAGCGCGTGCCGTCGATCCAGCGCACCCCGGTCACCATCGCCCCGGAGGAGGACAGGTAGAACCAGGAGCCGCCATCCTTGAGCCACCCGGTGCTCATGGCGCCGGAGGGGGCGAAGTGGTACCAGGAGGAACCGATGCGCGCCCAGCCCGTGGCCATCGCGCCCGACTCAGCCAGGTAGTACCAGGTGGAGCCGTCGCGCATCCAGCCGGTGCGCATCGCGCCCGAGGAACCCAAGTAGTACCAGGTGTCGCGCACCTTGGTCCACCCGCTGGCCATCTCACCGCTGATGGGATCCAGGTAGTACCAGGTGCCACGGACCTTCACCCAGCCCGCGGCCTGGCCGCCGGAGGGTCCGTAGTAGAACCAGTGGCCGCCCTCGCTGACCCAGCCGGTCACCATGTAGCCGCGGGCGTCGAAGCGGTAGATCGCCCCGTCGATGCGCAGCTGCGTCGAGGTCGGGTAGGTGCCGTCCTCGTAGCGCCACCACCAGCCAAACGCGCCGGACACCCAGCGACCCGAGCGGGCCTCGTCGGGGCCGACCTGGTCCGGGCTGACGGTGAAGGGAACCTGGACGGTCGCATCGTCATCGGCGCGTGCGTCGTTGTTGCGGCCCATGGCCTCGACCGTGACCGTCGCGGCACCCGCGAAGCGTCCCGTGCCATTCGGGTGGGACACGTCCACGCCGTCGGCCTGCAGCGTCACCGAGTTACCCTCGAAGGCGCCGGTGCCCACGCCGGTCGCAACCTCGCGCTCACCGACGAGGAGACGCGCGGAGGTCACCGGACCGGTGACGGTCACGCGGATGGAGACGCGTCCTGCGACGCTCTCCCCCCGCCAGCGGCTGCCACGTGGTGCCATCCGTCGAGTACTCGACGCTGCCAATGACGGGCTTGGCCTGATCCTTGAGAACCGCATCCAGGGCGTTGGGCAGGCCCGCACCCCGATACTCGCGGCCCTCGACGGGCTTGAGGCGATCCCAGTTCGCCGGATCCCCCGCCTGCTTCTTCGCCAGGGCAATGATCTGCTCGGCGTTCATCTCCGGGTGGACCTGGCGCAGCGTCGCAATGACCGCGGCCGCCAGTGGCGAGGCCTGCGACGTGCCGTACAGGTTGCCGTAGGCCTTGCCGTACCAGCTCGTCAGCGGCGCGTAGATCTTCGCGCCGGGGGCAGCGAAGTCGACGCTGTTAGCGCCCCAGTTCGACCAGGACGCCGGCTCGAGCACGCCGGTCGCAGGGTCTGCACCCTCGGGCAGCTGCAGCGCGGACACCGAGAGCGTGCCGCGCAGCTTCGGCGGCATGTAGACCGCGCCCGTCACGTCGCGCTCGTGCGCACCCCAGGTATCACCGGGAGCCGAGTCGTCAGTCGTCGGCAGGTTGTCCAGGTCGGTCGAGAAAGTTACCGGCGGCCACCACGTTAATGACGTCCTTCGAGGTCGCGTAGTCGACCGCGCGCTGCACGGCCTCCTGGCCCGCGGCCTGCTCGGGATCGTTGGGCAGCCAGTACTTCCACGGGTCCACGTAGTACGAACCGTTGGTGACCGAGATGCCATGCTCGGCGGCCCACACGAAGCCGCACACGATGTACTCGGGGTAGAAGAATCCGCCGTTGCGCGAGGCCACGTTGATCGCGGCGATACGCAGGGTCGGGTTCACGCCATCCACGCCCACGCCGTCGTGCTTCGCGGCGATCGAGCCGGCCACGTGCGTGCCGTGGGTCGCGTCGTCCCAGCGCCACGCGGCGGGGTCGCGGTTCGGGATGCCGTTGAACGAGCAGGACACGGACTTATCGTGGTCGACCTGTCCCACCAGGTCCGGCACGGTGTCATCGACAGACTGGTCCATGACGCCCACCGTGACGGGCGCTCGCATGACGTCCACTCCCTGTGCCTCGAGGGCGCGCAGGGCCTGGAGGTGCCATCCGTTGCCGGTCTGCGGGTCCGGGGTAAGGGCAGCGTCCTGGTCGCCCTGCGCCGCCTGGGAGTGGGGTGCGGCCGCAATCGCCGCGTCCGCCGCGACTCGCGTCTCGTAGGAGATGGGAACCATGGCCTCGTTACCGCCGACGGGCGCCTGGCGGGTCGGGCCGATCGAGTCGTAGCTGATGCCCTCCTTCACGAGCGCCGCACCCAGGTCCGGCGAGAAGGTGGGCGATGCCGACTGCACGAAGAACGTGCCGAAGGCCGGGTACTGCGCCAGCAACAGGCCACCGTGGAACGAGGCCTGGGCCGCCGCACGCTGGAAGGTGGCGTGATCGGTGCCCTTGGGCAAGTTAACCGCGTAGTTGGCGGGCAGCTGGTCGTTGCTGCGCGCGGGGGCGGTGATGCCGGCCTTGGCGGGGCCCGACGGCGCGGGAGTCGCATCGGTGTCAGGCGCGGGGGCCGGGGTCACGGCGGCGTTCGGGTCGCGCGCGACGGTGAAGACGGCCTCGCGGCCCGTGTCGTCGTCGGCCTGGCGATCGAAGTTGATGCCGGTGGCGCTGACCTGAACGCGAGCGGTCACGGAGTCCGTTCCCTCGGGCAGCAGCGCGCTGAGGTCCACGTTTTCGATCGAGGCACCCAGAGCGTCGTCACCGTACTTGCCCGAGCCGTCGCGGTCGACGGCAGCCAGACCAGCGACGTCCATGTGCAGGTGGCTGATCGGGGCGATGGCCTCGGTGTAGAAGGTGACGGGACCGGCGGGCAGAGTCGCACCGTCCACGTCCTTCCATTCACCCTTGCCGACCCGGTACTGCAGGGTCTGGACGGTCGGCTGGGGCTGGTCGCGACGCATGGTGGTCAGCGCGTTGATGAAGCCGTAGCCGCGGAATTCCTTGCCGTCCTCGGGCGCTTCCAGGCGCGTGTATTCCATGGCGGCCTGCTTGCGCATGAGGTCGGTGATCTGCTTGCCCTGGAAGCCCGGGTGGATCGACTTGATAAGCGCGGCGACGCCCGTGATGTGGGGCGTGGCCATCGAGGTGCCGCTGGTCTTGGCGTAACCAGAGGAGAAGATCGCCGTGGGCACCGTCGAGTAGATGTCCTGGCCCGGCGCGGTAAAGTCGACGCTCTTGCCGTAGTTGGAGAAGTCGGCGCGCTTGAGGTTCGCCCACTCCGGCTTCGTCTCGACGTTGGTGCGCGTGGCGGCGCTAACCTGGCTGACGCCCTCGACCGTGGCCGGGACCTTCACGCCGTCCTTGACGGGGCGGTCCTTGATCGGGGTGTCGAGGTCGGTCGGCGATCCGCTGTCGGTCGTCACGTTGTCGTTGTCCATGCCGTCGTTGCCCGCCGAGGCGATGACGGCCAGCCCCTTGCCCTGCGCGTAGGCGATGGCACGGGTCGCGGCTCAAGGCCGGCGGCCTGCTCGGGGTCGCTCGGGCTCCAGTAGACCCACGGGTCCATGGAGTAGGAGTTGTTGACGATGTCAACGCCGTGGCTGGCGGCCCACATGAAGCCGCAGGTCACGTACTCGGGGTACATGAGCTGCTCGCCGTTGGAGGCCTTGATGGACACCAGGGTCGCGGTCGGCGCGATGCCGTCGATGCCGATGCCGTTGTGGTTGGCGGCGATGATGCCCGCGACATGCGTGCCGTGGAAGTAGTCGTCACGCCAGGACCCGTATGCCTGGGAGGGGATGCCGTTGTGCCCACAGGACACGGAACGGGAGGTGTCGACACGGCCCACGAGGTCGGGATGGGTGTCGTCGATGCCGGTGTCGATAACGCCGACCGTGACGGGCGCATGCGTGATCGGCACGGCCGCCGCGTCGGCGGCGCTCATCGCCTGGGCACCCCAGTTGACGACCTCCTCGGGCTTATCGGCCTCGGTCGCACTCTGGCCGCGCATGGAGGACGGACCACCCGACTGGCTTCCGGACTGCGCGCCCGACTGCGCTCCGGACTGGGCCGGGCTCGCCTCGCCGGGCTGCGGAGCTGGCTGCGGGTCGGGCGCGGCCTGGCGCTCGCCCTCCGGGACGGCGGCTACGCGCGTAGGGCCGACCGAATGCACGGAAATTCCGGCCTTCGCCAGGGCTGCGGCCAGGTCCGGTGCGAACGAGGCCGACTCGCTTTGGGCGAAGAACGTCCCCAGCTCCGGGTAGGAGGACAGCGTGACGCCCCCGGCGGATGCGACCAGCGAGGTCGCGCGCGCGAGGTCCTCGGCACTGGCCTGCGGGCTGAGGTTGATTGCGTAGTTCATCAGGCCGGCGCTGGCGCGGGCGGGCGCGATGAGGCCGGTGTGATCGTCGGCCCGGGTGGGTGGGGCGGTCGCTGTGGCCACGCCCATGGACAGGGCGAGGGCGGCGACGAGCCCGATGCGTGCAACATTGCGGCGCATGGTTCCTCGACTTTCAGTTGTGGGTCTGGCGAGTACGACAATGTACCCATCAGAACTATCATGCTTTAGTTTGTCACTCGCCACAATTTAGCGTCACTTAAATTGGTCAACACCTGGCCAGAGGCAAGAATGTCATGTAACTATTCCCCCGTTCGCCGGCATTCATCGAGCACGACAGCAAGGCGGGGCCACACACCCTCAGGTGTGCGGCCCCGCCTTGACAAGTAGCCTCGAAAACCTACTGCATGCGACCGTCCGGGCCGAAGGTGTAGGTCACACCATCCACCTGCCGAGTGCCGGTGACCATCGCACCGGACGCGTCCAGGTAGTACCAGGACCCACCGTCGTTCAGCCAGCCAATTGCCATCGCGCCGGAGGGAGTGAGGTAGTACCAGGCATCATCGACGTAAGCCCAACCGGTCACCATCGCACCCGAAGCGCTCAAGTAGTACCAGGCATCATCGACGTAAGCCCAACCAGTCACCATCGCACCCGTGGGGGGTTCCAGGTAGTACCAGGTGCCATTCACGTTGGCCCAGCCCAATACCTGGGCCCCCGAGGTCTCGTGGTAGAACCACCGGCCACCGTCAAGCACCCATCCGGTCACCATGTAGCCGCGCGCATCGAAGCGGAAGGTCTCCCCGCGGATCTGAATCGAGGTCGAGGCCGGGTAGGTTCCGTCCTCGTAGCAGTACCACCAGCCTGTGGCATCCTTGACCCACTCACCACCCATGGCCTCGTCGAACCGTCCCAGATCATCCGTCACCGCATCGAGCGCATCGAGGAAGCCGTAGCCGCGGTACTCCCTGCCGTCGATCGGCTCATTGAGGCGTCCGTAATTGGCCTCGGCCTGCCTCTCCATCACCTTGATGACCTGGGCGCCCGTGAGCTCCGGATGCACCGACTTGATGAGGGCCGCGACGCCCGACACGTGCGGGGTCGCCATGGAGGTGCCGTCGGCGACCGCGTAGCCGCTGCGGTAGAAGAGCGTCGTAGCCGTGGAGTAGATCTGGTCGCCCGGGGCGGCAAAATCAATCGTGTGACCGTAGTTGGAGAACTCGGCACGGCCCAGGGACAGGCCCGGCTTCACGTTGTACGCCTGACCGACCGCACTGACCTGAGCGACGCCATCAAGCATGGAGGGAACGCGGATACTACCTTCCACCTCACGATTCTTAGTCGGCGTGGGAACGTCGGTCGGCGATCCGTTGTCGATCCACGGATTGTCGATATCGACGCCCTCGTTGCCGGCCGCCGCGATGACTGCCAGGCCCTTGTCCTGCGCATACTTAATCGACCGCGTGGCCGCCTCGAGGCCCGCAGCCTGCTCCGGGTCGGTCGGGCTCCAGTAGACCCACGGATCCATCGAGTAGGAGTTATTGACGACGTCCACCCCGTGGCTCGCCGCCCACATGAACGCACACGTCACGTACTCGGGATAGATGAGGCGATTGTCGTTGGTCGCCTGAATGGCGACGATGGTCGCTTCGGGGGCGATGCCGTCGATGCCGATATCGTTGTGATTGGCGGCGATAATGCCGGCGACGTGCGTGCCGTGGTAGAACTCATCGCGCCACCCGTAAAAGTCCTGCGTCGCGATACCATTCACCGAACACTTCACCGAACGCGACGTATCGACGCGCCCCTCCAGGTCGGGGTGCGTGTCCTCGACGCCGGAGTCCACGACCGCGACGGTCACGGGGGCGCGCTTGACGTTGACTGCCTCGGCCTCGCGCGCGTGCATGGCGACGGCGCCCCAGTTGAAGATCTCCTCGCTCGCCCCAGCGGGAGCGGCGCTCGCGGTCTCATCGCGCATGGAATTCAGGCCGCCCGCCGCTCCCGACTGCGGGGCAGGAGCCTCGTCCTTCTTGTCTGTGGGCAGCTCGACCCGCTCGTAGTAGAGGACGGGGGCGACGCGGGTCGGGCCGATCGAGTGGATGGAGATGCCGGCCGCTCGCAGGGCGGCGGCCAGGTCGGGCGCGAACGAGGGCTTGGCGCTCTGCGCGAAGAAGGTCCCGATCTCGGGGTACGAGGCCAGAGCGGCGCCACCGACTCCAGGGACAAGAGCGAGGGCCCGCTGGAGGTCCTCGGGGTTCGTGCCCGCGAGGTTGATCGCGTAGTTCATCTCGTCGGTGTTGGCGCGGGTGGCGGAAACGAGTCCAGGCTCCTCGGCTCGGGCGGAAGGTGCGTTCACCGCGGCCACGCCCATGGACAGGGCGAGAGCGGCGACGACGCCGATGCGTGCGGCAGTGCGGCGCATGATTCCTCGACTTTCGATTGTCACTGTCAGGATTTCGACTGCATTCACAGCTGCACCCATCATCCTAGAGTTTGTCAGTAACAACAAAACCTAGGCCTACCTAAGCTCGCCCCCTAAGACCTCCAGATCCCCCTAACAACCTCCTAAGCCCCCTCCCACCCCTCAATCTCGCACATAATTTCCCCTGGTCACAATTTGGGAACACCTACAAACGTTGCAATTCCAAGGGCGCTATTTCAAACTTCGAAATAGCGGGACGGGAATTACGTGCGAAATTTTGGGGGAGCACGAAAAGGGGAGCACACACAAAACGGGGAGCGCCCGTAGGCACTCCCCGTCTGCTCTGTTTGTTGCAAGCCGACGTTTACTCCAGACCGGCGTCGAGCGCCAGCAGGTGATCGACCGTCTGCGGACAGATAAACCAGCGGGCGGATCCGTCCTCGACGGCGAGCACGCCCGGCTTCGTCAGCATGTTGTAGTTCGAGGCCATCGAGTAGCCGTACGCACCAACGGCGGGAACGGCCAGCAGGTCGCCGCCCGCAATGTCGGCCGGCAGGTCGATGTCGCGGATGATGATGTCGCCGCTCTCGCAGTGCTTGCCGACGATGCGGCAACGCGCCAACTCCGAGGCCTGCGCGGGGTCACGATTCGCGAGCGTCGCCGTATAGGCCGCGTCGTACAGGACCGGGCGGATGTTATCCGACATGCCGCCGTCGATCGCCACGTAGCGACGCACTCCCTCGTCTTCCAGGGAAACATCCTTGACGACGCCGACGCGGTAGAGCATGACCATCGACGGGCCAGCGATCGAGCGGCCCGGCTCGACGGACACGTGCGGGATCGGCAGGCCATGGTGGGCGCAGCGCTCGCGCACCACGGTGGCCAACGCGCGGGCAACCTCGACCGGGGAGGTCGGGACCGGATCCTGGCCCGTGTAGGCGATTCCGACGCCGCCGCCCAGATCAATCGCTGGAACGTCCAGGTCCAGCTCGGCCTTCAGGAGCGCAGCAAAGTCGATGACGATACGCGCGGCCTCGGCGAAGGCCTCGGTCCCAAAGATCTGAGAGCCGATGTGGCTGTGCAGCCCGCGGAAGTCCAGGTGCTCCGCGTCCTTGATCGCAGCCACGGCCTCGTACGCCTGGCCGGTGGCCAGGGACAGGCCGAACTTCTGATCCTCGTGGGCGGTAGCGATGTACTCGTTGCCGCCCGCGTGGATGCCGGACTTCAGGCGCACCATGACGGGCGCGACGACGCCGAGGTCAGCGGCGATGCGCTCGATCTGGTGGACCTCGTCCATCGAGTCGATGAAGATGCGGTGAATGCCGGCCTCGAGGGCGAGGCGAATCTCCGCGTCCGACTTGTTGTTGCCGTGCAGGCCGATGCGGTCGGGGTCCACGCCCGCGCGCAGGGCCAGGCTCAGCTCGCCGAGCGAGGCGGTGTCGATACCCAGGCCCTCGGCCGCGACGAGGCGCGCGACGTCGGCGCTCAGGAAGGCCTTGCCAGCATAGAAGGCGTCGCCGCCGTTCATGCCGTAGCCGTCCCAGAACTCCTCGGCCATCGCCGAGGCCCACACGCGGGCGCGGCCGCGCATGGCCTCGACGTCGAGCACGAAGGTGGGCGTGCCGAAGTCGGCGGCGACGCTGGTCAGGTCGACGCCTCCCACGCGCAGCACGCCGTCCTCCCGAGAAGCGCTCCACGGCCACAGGTCGGGGCGCTCATCGGGGGTCGGGCAGGTGAGGGTACCGACGCTTGCCGTCTCGCTCACCGGCTCACATCCTCTCGGGGGCGCTCACGCCGAGGAGGCCGAGGCCGGTGCGCAGCACCTGGGTGACCGCGTCGTTGAGCCAGAGGCGGGCGACGTGGCCGGGCTCGACCGGGTCGTCGCCGCGAGGCGTCACGCGGCACTGGCCGTACCAGGCGTGGTAGGTCGCGGCCAGGGACTCCAGGTAGCGGGCGATGCGGTGCGGCTCGCGCAGCTCGGTCGCCTGCGCAACCTGCGCGGGGAACTGGGCGAGGGCGGCCAGCAGGCCTCGTCGGCCTCGGAGTCGAGGGCAGCCGGGTCGAAGCCTGCGTCGCGGGTGACGCCGTGCTCGGCGGCGTTACGGGCCACGTTGCAGGTGCGCACGTGCGCATACTGCACGTAGTAGACCGGGTTGTCGTTGGAGTGCTGCGAGAGCAGATCCAGGTCAATGTCGACCTGCGTGTCCATCGAGACGCGCACGAGGGCGTAACGCGCGGCGTCCACGCCCACGGCGTCGACGAGGTCGTCGAGGGTGACGATCGTGCCGGCGCGCTTGGACATGCGCACGGGCTCGCCGTCCTTGACGAGGTTGACGAGCTGACCGATGAGGATCTGCAGGTTCTCGCCCGGCTTGTCGCCGAACGCCGCACACATGGCCATCATGCGGCCGATGTAGCCGTGGTGGTCGGCGCCCAGCAGGTAGATGGCGGCATCCGCGCCACGCTCGCGCTTGTTCAGGTAGTAGGCGACGTCGCCCGCGAAGTACGCGGCCTGGCCGTCCGACTTGATGAGGACGCGGTCCTTGTCGTCGCCGTAGGTGGTCGTGCGCAGCCACACCGCGCCACCCTCGTCGAAGATCTCGCCGCGCTCACGCAGGCGCTCGATCGCCGCGGCAACCGCACCGGAGGTGTGCAGGGAGTCCTCGTGGAAGAAGACGTCGAAGTCGGCGCGGAAGGAGTGCAGACGCTCCTTGATCTCCGCGAACATCAGCTCGACGCCGCGAGCGCGGAAGACCTCGATGGCCTCTTCTTCAGGCAGGGTGATCGGGTCGGGCTCGCTGGCCGCGCGCGCGTCGGCGCGGACCTGGTCGGCGATATCGGCGATGTACTGGCCGCCGTAGCCATCCTCGGGGACCTCGCGGCCCATCGCGCGGGCGTAGAGGGAGTGCGAGAAGCGGTCGATCTGCGAGCCGTGGTCGTTGAAGTAGTACTCGCGGGTCACGGCGGCGCCGGAGGCGGCCATGAGGCGGGCGAGCGAGTCGCCGACGGCTGCCCAACGGGCGCCGCCCAGGTGCACGGGGCCGGTCGGGTTCGCGGACACGTACTCGAGGTTGATCGAGCGGCCCGAGAGGGTTTCGTTGCGGCCGTACGCGGCGCCGGCCTCGACGATGGTACGAGCCAGCTCGCCGGCTGCACCCGCGCCCAGGCGGATGTTAATGAAACCAGGGCCAGCGACCTCGACGGAGTCGATACCGTCTGCGGCGGCCAGGTCGTCGGCGAGGATCTGCGCGAACTCGCGCGGCGCCATGCCAGCCTTCTTACCGAGCTGCATCGCGACGTTGGTCGCCCAGTCGCCATGCTCGCGCACGCGCGGGCGCTCCACGGTCACGGGGTCGGGGACCAGCGAAGGGTCGATCGAAATGCGACCGGCGGCAGCAGCGTCCAGCAGGGTCGCGCGGATGAGAGTAGCAAGTTCTTCAGGAGTCACCCCTTTAGACTACGGGGTTTGCTCCCATCCGCGAACTCTCCCCGGGTCCGTGAATGAAAACCTGGACACACGAGGCGCGCCTGGGTGGCTTTCGTCCCGCCGTGAGGGACGCGAGGCGAGTAATATTTCGGGTAGCCGAATATTTTTCTACCTATAGTGAGGATTCCCGTGAGCGCCACGGACACCGAGCATCGCCACAAGCTCATCCCCCTCCTCGGCCCCGCCTTCGTCGCGGCCGTCGCCTACGTCGACCCCGGAAACGTCGCCGCCAACATCACGGCGGGCGCGCGCTACGGGTACCTGCTCGTGTGGGTTCTCGTGGCCTCGAACATCTTCGCGATGGTCATCCAGTACCTCTCCGCCAAGCTCGGCCTCGTCACCGGCCAGTCCCTGCCGTCGCTGCTGGGTGCACGCATGGGCAAGCCCGCGCGCATCGCGTTCTGGTTGCAGGCCGAGATCGTTGCGGCCGCAACCGACCTGGCCGAAGTCATCGGCGGTGCGCTCGCCCTCCACCTCCTGTTCGAGGTCCCACTCCTGTGGGGCGGCGTCATCATCGGCGCCGTGTCCATGGCGCTTCTCGTCGTCCAAGGCGAAGGCAAACAGCGCCAGTTCGAGACGATCATCGTCGGCCTACTCATCATCATCACGCTGGGCTTCCTAGCGGGCCTCTTCGTCGCGCCTCCCAGCCCCTCAGGCATGCTCGGCGGGCTCGTTCCTCGCTTCCAGGGCACCGACTCGGTCCTCGTGGCCGCGTCCATGCTGGGCGCAACCGTCATGCCACACGCAGTCTATCTGCACTCCTCGCTGGTCAACGACCACGAGGCCGACGAGCTCGGCCCGTCCACCGGCGACGCCCACCACTCCTCCGGACACCTCACGCGCCTGCTGCGCGCCACGCGCATCGACATCTACTGGGCGCTGAGCATCGCGGGCCTGGTCAACATCGGTCTGCTGCTGCTGGCGGCCGCGGCTCTGGCCGGTCAGAGCGGCACTGACACGATCGAGGGTGCGCACGCCGCGATCTCCTCCACGCTCGGGCCCATCGTCGGCACCGTGTTTGCGGTCGGCCTACTGGCCTCGGGCCTGGCCTCCACGTCGGTGGGCGCCTACGCTGGCTCCGAGATCATGAACGGCCTCCTCCACATTCGCGTGCCCATCATGGCGCGCCGCCTCATCTCCCTGATCCCGGCGCTCATCATTCTGGGCGCGGGCGCCGAGCCCACGTGGGCCCTCGTTGTCTCGCAGGTCGCCCTGTCATTCGGCATCCCCTTCGCGATCATCCCGCTCATGCGCCTGACCGCCTCGCCCGAGGTCATGGGCAGCTACGCGAACAATCGTCCCCTGCGTGTCACCGGCTTCCTTATCGCAGCCGTCATCGTTGCGCTCAACCTGTTCCTCGTGTATCTCACCCTCACCGGCCAGGGATAAGGGACGAGGCCTGGTCTGGGATTGCGGGGCCCCGCCACCGGGCCCGATACGGCAGTACCTGGCTGCGATGAGGCCGACGACCTTGGCCTGGCAGCACTTCCCCAGTGGCCCCTTTCGGGCGCTATCCGGGACAATACTCGCCCGGCACACACGCCGGCATGCTCAAACCGGTACAAAACTCGCCCGGCACACACGCCCGGCATGCTCAAACCGGGACAAAACTCGCCCGGCACGCACGCCGGTCCACCCCAACCGGTACAAAACTCGCCATACACCGCAAAAATCGCCCATTTCGCGCCATTTTCGGCATGCAGGGCGAAAAATGTCACGCTTTCTGTGCAGGCACTCGCAGCAGGGCGACTTTTTTCTCGCTGTGGGTTTGAGCAATCGAAGCTGGGCGACTTGTGGTGCGCCACCAGCGGCAGGTTTCTCTCAGGGAGCACATCCTCCTCATCGCGACCACCTGCTTGGGCCACGGAAAGCTCGCTCTGGCACTCACACGGCCTTCATGTCCACCATGTCGCATGGCGGTTGGGATGCTTTGAAAGAAATATCGCCCCTGCTTGGGATTGCGCCTGCCGGCATGAAATATTAATCGCCCCTACTCGCCTAAAACCACTGATTTTGACCCTATTTCGGCGAGCAGGGGTGGTTTTTCTTTCACGAAGACTGTCGAACACACAACACAGTGGCGTGCTGGGGCGATATTTCTTTCACGGGAGCTACCGCACTCGCAGCACAGCGGCGTGCTGGGGCGATGTTTCTTTCACTGTCAGGCCGCAGCCCCGACACACATCGCGCAAAACAAAGTCAGCGGAGGCAACAAAACACGGCATGCACAGCAAGCACACAAAGCGGGGCCAGTGATCATTCACCGGCCCCGCTTCGTGTGTATCAGCGCGGATGCGATCTGCGCAGCGCCAGGAGCACATGCGCAAGCGCCAAGCACTCGCGCATCAGCCCCAAGTGGTCGCGCGCGTCAGCATCGGATACTCAAGCGCCGACGCGAACGACTATCAGGCGCGCACAGAGCGCTCGTAGTCCTTCATCAGGTCGATGCGGCGCTGGTGACGCTCATCGCCACTGAAGGGGGTCTCCAGGAACGCGTCGATAAGGGCCAGAGCCTCTTCCTCGCTGTGCTGGCGGGCGCCGACGGCCACGACGTTCGCGTCGTTGTGCTCGCGGGCCAGACGCGCGGTCGCATCCGACCACACGAGGGCAGCGCGCACACCTTCCACACAGTTGGCGGCCATCTGCTCGCCGTTACCGGAGCCGCCGATGACGATGCCGAGGCTGCCCGGCTCGTCGACGACAGCCTGGGCGGCTTCGATGCAGAACGGCGGGTAGTCGTCGAGCGCATCGTAGGTGTGGGCGCCGTGGTCGACGACATCGTGACCGGCCTCGCGCAGGTGCGCGACAACCTTTTTCCTTGAGTTCGAAACCGGCGTGATCGGTGCCGATATGAACGCGCATGGAATCCTCCTGAAGAGTTCTCAAACAAGCAACGCCCACTAGTATGGCACACATCACCGTCCCACGTGGTTGTATGAAACCCTGCTAAACTGACCGAGCTGCCCCGATAGCTCAGCGGATAGAGCGCTTGCCTCCGGTGCAAGAGGTCGCAGGTTCGAGTCCTGTTCGGGGTGCCACTCATATCCACACCGCTCACAAGGCCCGCGCCCAACCCAGCGGAAACCCGCGAGCGAACACGCCCCGGCCTCGTCGATGAGGCCACTCCCACCTCCTGGAACACTCCACACCCCGCTCCCCCACCCCATAAAATAGTGAGCGTATTTATCGTCAACCAAGGACTGGCCGATGACCTACCCCTGGTGGAGCCTGCTCCCCTTCATCGCGATGCTCGCATGTATCGCAGTTCTGCCTATCATCCCGAAGACCGCGCACTGGTGGGAAAAGGAATCCTCCCAGCTGTCCGTCGCGCTCCTGCTCGGCGTACCGACGACGATCTGGATGTTCATGAGGGCGGGCACAGTCCCGCTCATCGCCACGGGCGTGGAGTACGTGCAGTTCATCGCGCTGCTCTTCGCGCTGTTCGTGGTCTCCGGCGGCATTCACCTGGCCGGCGACATCAAGGCGACCCCGCGTAACAACACGATCTTCCTGGCGATCGGCGGCCTGCTGGCCTCGTTCATTGGGACGACGGGCGCGGCCATGCTGCTGATCCGCCCACTCCTGGAGACCAACAAGGAACGTAAGCACCGCGTGCACACGGTCCTGTTCACGATCTTCATTGTGGCGAACTGTGGCGGCATACTGACTCCGCTTGGCGACCCGCCGCTGTTCCTCGGCTACCTGCACGGCGTGCCGTTCGCGTGGACGTTCGCGCTGTGGAAGGAGTGGCTGTTCGTCCTGGTGCTGCTGCTCCTGTCGTACTACTCGATCGACCGCGTGCGCTACGCCTCCGAGGACACTGCCTCCATCGAGGCCGACGACCGCGAGGTCAAGCCGCTGAGCCTGCACGGCAAGATCAACCTGCTGTTCTTCGCGATCATCATCCTCTCCGTCGCTTTCGCTCCGTCCTGGGACGGCGAGGCGCTGGCCGAGGGCCACGTCCACTCGTGGACCGGCTTCGTGCCGTGGCGCGAGATCATCATGTTCACGGTCGCGGGCCTGTCCTACAAGCTCTCGGACAAGAAGGTGCGCTTCGAGGAGAACGCGTTCACGTGGGCACCGATCATGGAGGTTGCGACCCTGTTCATCGGCATCTTCTCGACGATGGCGCCGGCGCTGCGCTACCTGGAGCAGATCGCCCCGTCGCTGCCGTTGACCCGCATGACGTACTTCGTGTTCACGGGCGGCCTGTCCTCGATCCTGGATAACGCCCCGACGTACATGACGTTCTTCGAGATGGCGAAGGCTTCCGGAGGCGAGGGCACTCTGGTCGCGGGAGTGCCCGAGTACTACCTGATCCCGATTTCGCTCGGCGCCGTGTTCTGCGGCGCGATCACGTACATCGGCAACGGCCCGAACTTCATGGTCAAGTCGGTCGCCGAGTCCGACGGCGTGCCCATGCCGTCGTTCGGTCGCTACATCGGCTACGCGTTCACGCTCCTGGTGCCGACCCTGGCTGCCATGGCAATGATCTTCGTGGGCGAGTCCTGGCTGGTTCGAGGCCTGGGCATCGCTCTGGCTGCCGGCCTGGTGTTCCTGTCGCTCGTGCGCATCCGCCGCGCGGGCCTGGACGAGGCCGTGGCCGACTTCAGCGGCGACGAGTGAGCCGGCAGTCTTGACAGATGCGTCGAGGGGGCGGAGCCAAGCGGCTCCGCCCCCTCGTTTCGCTACGTCAAAGCACCCACGAGCCTCACTTCTGGGCGAGTAGCTCCATCATGAACCCCCACAGGGCCGTGCGCGGCGGAGCGTCCAGGGTAGGTGCGTTCCGCTCCTGCATGAGGGTAAGTGCGCGAGGATCGAGGGGCGCGTGGATTTGCGCGTGCATGTGATCGGTGACGAAGCATTCGACGTGCTCGGTCTCCTTCCACCGGTCCCAAGTCCGTTCTTCCCGCACGCACAGCACGGCGCACCACCGCTTGTGCCAACAGTCCTGCGAAAAATGAGAGCCACTGGGGCCCTTGGCGGCCACATCGATCAGGGCTGACTGTGCCCTTTCCAGATCCACGTCACGCACCGCCTGCACGAACTCAGCGGAGATCCACGGCGGTCCGTCATGGATGGTTGGCCCGGGCTCCAGGAGAGTCTCCTCGGCCAGGATGCGTGGAACATCGCAGTTATCAACCTGGGTAAAGTGCGCGCCGTCGGCCTCGGTGCGCATGACGACCGAGCGCGGCCGTGAGGGCCAGATCCTCACATTCCGCACGCCGATGCTCGGCCTCGGGGAGACGACGCGGATAACGAGGCGATAGTCAACGCTGCGCGCGGTGCCCAGTATCGCCTCGGCATCACCCGCGAGGCCGTTGGAGTCGGCGAGGCCAGCGCCCACGAGTCCACTGACCGGCATCGCACTCGATAGACCGTTATGCCCTTCCCGTATCCCAATGAGGTCAATAAGCGCATTCGCCTGTTCGGGGGAGACGACGAGCTCCTCCGGCGACGAGGCCGTGGTTCCTTCGGCGGTCACGATTCGACCTCCAGAGTCTGCGCCATCTCCATGAAGCTGGCAATAACGGTTGGGAAGTCACTACTCGCGCACGTGCATGTTGCGGCCCATAGGAATCGGCGGGGTTCCTCGTCCCCTTCGTTTCTATGCCGGGTGAGCCACACAAGCTGCGAGACAGTCATCGAGGTGCCGTTGAGGGTGTACACGCCCGTGATGATGCGGGTACGCGCGGTTGGATACGGCACGACGATATCATCTATGAGGCGACATCCAGGATGTGGCTCAGCCAAGCGCCGGGCGCTGTCGTCGAGGATCTCCTTCTCCCCTTTGCCGCTGAAGACTCAGTTTCAGTGATGACGATGTTCGGCACGTACCCCTCTGTCGTCTCTCCGACGGCAATGCAGCGAATACTCTCATCCTGGCCGAGATCCCCAAGCTCTCCGCGTTCCTCCTCCGACAGTTGCCTCCAACCGGAGGCCACACACATCGTCACGCCTGTGCCCACATGACGATCTCCCCCGCCGGAATCGCGGTTCCGAGAAGACTTTTGACCGTTTTTCCCTTCTTCTAATAGGCCATTGCGCTTGGCGTATTGCCATTCCGGGTACATACAATCGGGAAATTTGATGGGCAGAAAACCAACGACGCTCAGTATCAGGAGCAGAAATATTGGAATAGACGCGCATAAAAACAACCACTTCGGAGGATCAAACTGACCAAACCATCCGACCACCGGCCCGAGAACCATACACATGGAATATGACGGCAGCACGACGGAGTAAAAGTTCTTGGAGTGCCGATATCTCCCCGCGCGATGCGGCACATCCCAGCCTCCGCTGGCGTGAAACATCATGTAATACCAGTAGGCCATCCCCGACACCCCGAGGAGGAAGGCACCGAGCGGGTATGAGTTAAGCTCCGAATTCACAACTGTCTCCCCGGTCCCCCTGAGATCAAAGCAGACAACTTTTCTCCTGACGCCACAGCAAGCAGTAACACGCCAGAATATTGCACAGCCAACAATAAAGTCAAAGCGCCAGAGGCACGAAAAAGCGGGCGCGCACCCTCCGGTGCGCGCCCGCCTTTTCATGCAATAGCCTCAGTCCCTGGGGCCCGAAATAGAACCCGGAGCAGGTGGCCGGGTCCACAGGCCTCGCTGGTCCAGGAAGTCCCGCAGGAAGACGGGGCGGTCGGTGATGATGCCGTCGACGCCGACCTCGAGGAGGCGCAGCACATCGGCCACCGTGTTGATGGTCCACACGTGGACGGCCAGGCCCAGGGTGTGGGCGGTGGCCACGAAGCGCTCGTCGACGACGCGGATGGGGCCCTGGTGCATGGGCACCTGGGCGGCGATGGCACCCTGACGCGGGCCGGGCACGTGCCACCAGGCGGGGTTCGTGGCGCTCTTCGCGGCACCCACGAGGCGCACGACGGCCTCGGTGCCCAGAGACGTGGCGACCGCGCGGGAAGGATCCGATGCGGCGATGTCGCGCACAGCACGCAGGCGAGGCTCGGAGAAGGAGGCCACGAGCACGCGGTCGGCCGCGCCGTGGTCGGCTATGACGTCGAGGAGCGGGCGTTCGACGCCCGGCTCCTTCGCGTCGATGTTGAAGTACATGTCGGGGAATGCCTCGAGGACCTGAGCGAGCAGCGGCATCTGCTCCCCGGAGTCGCGGTGGCGCAGCTTGGACAGCTCGCGCCACGTCATCTGAGCAATCACGCCAGTACCGTCGTAGCAGCGGTCCACGGTCTCGTCGTGGCAGATGACGACCTTGCCGTCGGCGGTGATGTGGGCGTCGGTCTCCACGTGGCGGATCCCGGCCTCGTAGGCGTAGGCGAAGGCGCTCATCGTGTTTTCGGGGGCCTCCTCGCTGCCGCCGCGGTGGGCGAAAACGATGGGTCCCTGACGCAGGGTGACGGGCATCATGAGCAAGACTCCTGTCCGAGATAAACAGCTTTGTTTGCCTGCATCCACGCGTCCGGATCCACGGGGGTATCCGAGGAGTCGTGGATTTCGAAGTGCAGGTGCGGGCCCGTCGACCAGCCGTTGTTGCCAACCGCGCCGATGACCTGCCCGGCGGTAACGGTATCGCCGACCTTCACCTTAATTTTGTTCATGTACTGGTGCAGGTAGGCGGAGTGGAAGACGGTGCCGTCAGATTTCGTGTGCTTGATCTGCACGTAGGCGCCCGAGCGCGAGTTCTCCGCGACCTCCTCGACGACGCCGCCGTATACGGAGGTGATGGGGGTGTCGAGCGGGGCGGCCATGTCGATGCCCTCGTGGGCGAGGAGCTGACCGGAGACGGGCGAAATACGCATCGTGAAGGGCGAGGTCACCGTGTAGGTGCCCTGCGGGAGCGGCCAGTAGATCGTGTCGGCGACGACGCGCACGTTGCGGTTTCCGTCCGCGCCGTTGCCCGACGCGCAGCCGGTGATGGACACGGGAGCCTGGGCCTTGGCGCGCGAGTTCGCGGTGAGGGTGCCGTCCAGGGCGGTCGCCTGGGGCAGCGCGGAGGACACGGCCCAGCTGGGCCCACCCACCGAGGCGCCGAAGGCACGCGCGGGCACGGTCAGCGAGGAGTCGGAGCCGACGCGCCCCGTCATGGGCACGGCGATCGTCGTGCCCGCCAACCCCAGCACGAGGAGCGCACGCAGCGCGTATCCGACGGGGTGGACGTTACGGCGTCGCTTGCTCGACGACGAGGCCGGGGCCCCCTCATCGGCGTCAGTCACAGTCTCAGAAGACGAGGCCGAGGCCGGAGGTTCCTCCACCGTTTTCTTCGCGGCGGGAGGCGGCGGAGGGGCAACGGTCTCTTCGCCAACCGGGATCGCCGCGGTGATCGGGTTCTCCTGGGAGTCGTCCCCGTTCTCGGAGCGCGCCGCGCGCAGCTGCGACCGCTTCGGCAGCGGGCACTCGGTGTCGCTCACGCTCTCCCCCTTGTCTGTGTTCGTCACGAAGTTTTGACCTCGATCTAATGTACCTTGCGGATCGCGGCTCGTCACGGGCGTTGGAGAACGTCTCGGACTTCGCCGACCAGCAGCTCGAGGATGTCTTCGAGGAAGAGGATGCCGACGACGGCGCCCGCATCGCGCACGAGGGCGCAGTGCACGCCGGTGCGCTGCATGTGACGCAGCGCGTCTTCGACCTGGTCGTCGGCGGACACGGCCTCGAGGCGTCGGATGCGCCACGGGGTGATCGGCTGCTCGCGATCCTCGCCGGTGGCGTACAGGACGTCCTTCAGGTGCACGTAGCCGACGATGGAACCGTCGTCGCCGGCGATCGGGAAGCGCGAGTAGCCCGTGTGGGCGACCTGTTCTTCCACGTCGGCCGGAGTGGCACCCTCGGGCAGGACGATGAGCTTGTCGAGGGGGACCATCGCGGTCCCGGCCGTCTCCTCGGAGAATTCCAGGGTGCCGCTGAGCAGGCCCAGCTCGTCGGTCAGCACGCCCTCCTCCTGCGAGGCGACAACGATCGAGGCGACTTCCTCGATCGTGTAGGAGGCCGAGATTTCCGAGCGCGGCTCGTAACCGGCCAGGCGCACAAACCAGTTCGCAAAGCGATCCATAGCCTCGATGATCGGGCGTAGGACGTGGCCCAGGCGCACGAGGACGGGCGCGAGGATCAGCAGCATGCGCACGGGGCGGCGATCGAGATGTTCTTGGGGACCATCTCGCCGAAGACGACGTGGCAGAAGAGAACGATGACGAGGGCGGCGGCGAAGCCAACGACGTGGCTGGTCGCTTCGGGGGCGCCGAGGCGCTCGAGCGGCGACTCGACAAGGTGCGCGATCGCGGGCTCGGCGACGACGCCCAGGGTCGTGGATGCGACCGTCACACCCAGCTGGCAGATCGCCAGCATGAGGGACACGTGCTGCAGCGCGTACAGGGCTGCGGCCGCGCCGCGCGCGCCCTCGTCGGCGAGAGGCTCGACCTGCGAGCGGCGCGTCGATGTGACGGCAAACTCGCCGGCGACGAAGAACGCGTTGACGGCCAGAAGCGCCACGGTGATACCGAGACCCACTCCCACGCTCACAGTGACACCTCCTCAACCTCGGCCTCGGGGGCGGGCGTGATCGCCACCTGGGCGACGCGCCGTCCCTGCATCTGCGTGACCTCGATGCCGATGCCGTCCACGCTCACGCGCGAACCGACGACCGGGATCTCGCCGAGCTCGTTCATGACGAGGCCGCCGATGGTGTCGTAGGGGCCGTCCTCGGGCAGGTTGATGTCCGTGCGGCGCGCGAGCTCGTCGGGGCGCAGCGTGCCGGGCACGAGGAACGTGCCGTCGGGGCGCGGGCGGATGCCGAGGCGTCGCTGGTCATGCTCGTCGGAGACCTCGCCGACGATCTCTTCGACGACGTCCTCAAGGGTCACGATGCCGGAGACACCGCCGTACTCGTCGACGACGACGGCCATCTGCAGGCCCTCGTCACGCAACTGGACCATGAGGGGACCGATCGGCACGGTCTCGGGAACCGACGGCGCGTCGGTCATGAGGGACGAGGAGATGACGGGAACCTCGGCGCGACGGTCGGCGGGCACGGCGACCGCGCGGCGCAGCGAGACCAGGCCGAGGATGTCGTCGGAGTCGTCGCCGATCACAGGGAACCGCGAGTGTCCGGTTTCGCGGGCCAAGTCCAGCACGTCCTGGGCGCTGTCACCCTCGCTGAGGGTGTGCAGGCGGCCGCGGTCGGTCATGACGTCGGCGGCGCTCAGGGTGGACATGCGGATCGTGTTGACGAAGAGGTCGGCCGTGGACATGTCGAAGGTGCCTTCTTCGACGGAATGCTCGACGAGGGCGGCCAGCTCGGAGGCGGAGCGCGCCGAGGAGATCTCCTCCTGGGGCTCGATGCCCATGCGGGCGAGCACCCAGTTCGCGGTCCCGCCCAGAACCCAGATGACGGGGCGAGCGATGGCGGTGAAGGCCATCTGGAAGGGGACGACGCGCACGGCGGTCGCCAGGGGGTGTGCCAGGGCGAGGTTCTTGGGGACGAGCTCGCCGAAGAGCATCGAGAAGACGTTGACGAACGCAGCTGCCACGAATGCCGCGATGCCGGTCGCAAGCCCCCAGGCGAGGCCGACCGATCCGAGCAGGTCCTCCAGCAGGTCGGCCAGCGCGCTCTGGGTCGTGTAGCCGAGCAGGATCGTGGTGAGCGTGATGCCCACCTGAGCGCCCGACAGCTGGGTGGACAGCGTGCGGGTCGCGCGCAGGACGGAGGCGGCCCCTCGGTCCCCTTCCTCGGCCTTCTTGTCGAGGACGGCCTGGTCGACCGCAACGAGCGAGAACTCGGCGGAGACGAAGATGAAAGTACCGGCGGTCAGGACGACGCCGAGCAGAAGCATGAGGGCGGTCGTCATCGCGTGGCCCCCTCGACGAGGCCGGGGCGGGTCGCGGGTACGCGCGCGGACAGGGGGTGAGAAAGAGCGGCAATAAAGCCGGCAGTGTCGCAGTCCATGATGGTTACAGTCTAGCGGCCTAGCCCGCCTCCCCCAGCGCGCATTTCCACACACCACGGACCATGTGCCAACAATCATTCTTCAACGGACCAAAGGCCCTTGAAGTACACGCCAAAGGTCTACCAGGTTTCGTGAAGACGATCACGCGGCGGTAGAATTAACGAGGTATGACCGCGCAGGATTCGGCCCATGCGCGCGGCATGACACTTACGGAGGAATACGTGCCCACTCCCACCGCTTCCCAGCCCGATCCGCAGTGGTACATCGCGAAGATGCGAGACCTCTACGAGCGTGACCCCCAGCTCCTGGATCCGTCCTGGCGTGCCTATTTCTCCACCGAGTCCGCTCCCCCGCAGCTGCGCGCCAAGCGTCCCGACATCCCCGAGGGTGCTCCCTCAACGCCTGAGTCGGCCCCGGCCTCGTCGACCGAGGTTCCCCCGGCCTCGGTCACCCAAGACCCGGCGGTCCCCGTGACGGTGACCCCACCCACCCTCGACATCGAAGAGGACGGGCCCGAGGCGGCCGCCACCGAGCACGCACACGTCATCTCCGTGACCCGCTCGGACCTGCCGCCCGCGCCGCCCGCCGCCGTCGCCGAGGCCACCAGCCCCTACACGCGCCAGCAACACGGGCGCGCAGCCTTCACGCTCTTCCAAGGCGCCCCCTCGCACGACGAGCTCCACATCCTCAAGTCCGCGGCGCGCGCGACCGCCAAGCACATGGAGGCCTCGCTCTCCATCCCCACGGCCACCTCCCAGCGCCAGATCCCGGCCAAGCTCCTCATCGAAAACCGCGCCCTCATCAACGCGCACCTGGCGCGCACCGTCGGCGGCAAAGTCTCCTTCACGCACCTCATCGGCTACGCCCTGGTGGAGGCGCTGTGCGAGATGCCCGACCTGAACGTGCGCTACACGATCGAAGGCGGCAAGCCCGCCGTCGAGCAGCTCGCGCACATCGGTTTCGGCCTGGCCATCGACCTGGCCGACGCGCAGGGCAACCACTCCCTGAAGGTCCCCGTCATCCACGACGCCGACACACTCACCTTCGCTGAGTTCGTCGACGCCTACCAGGACCTCGTTGCGCGCGCCCGCACGGCGACGCTGACGACCGCCGACTTCCAGGGCGCGTCCGTCACCCTGACGAACCCGGGCACGCTCGGTACCACCACCTCCGTGCCCCGCCTCATGGTCGGCCAGGGCCTCATTATCGGCGTCGGCGCCACCGACTACCCGGCGGAATTCCGCGGCGTCTCCCCCAAGCGCCTGGCCGCACTCGGCATCGGCAAGACGATGTTCTTCTCCTCCACGTACGACCACCGCATCATCCAAGGCGCGGCGTCCGGTCGCCTGCTGGCCCTGGTGGATGCCAAGCTCTCGGGCCGTGACGGCTTCTACGAGCGTGTCTTCACCTCGATGCACGTCCCCGCGCGCCCCTACGCGTGGGAAGCGGACTACGACTACGACCCGAACCACGAAAAGGGCAAGCCCGCGCGCATCGCGGAGCTCATCCACGCCTACCGTTCGCGCGGCCACCTCGCGGCCGACACCGACCCTCTGGCCTACCGCGTGCGTCGCCACCCCGACCTCGATCTGTCGTCTACGGCCTGAGCGTGTGGGACCTGGATCGCCCCTTCCCCACCGGCGGCTTCGGCGACTCGGACCAGATGCTGCTGCGCGACATCCTCACGCGCCTGCACGACACCTACACGCGCACGGTCGGCATCGAGTACATGCACATTCAGGACCCCGAGCAGCGCGCGTGGGTCCAGAAGCGCATCGAGCGCCCGTACGAGGCCCCCTCCCCCCGACGCACAGCGTCATATCCTGGGCACTCTCATTCGCGCCGAGGCCTTCGAGGAGTTCCTCCAGACGAAGTTCATGGGCCAGAAGCGCTTCTCCCTCGAGGGCGGCGAGTCCCTGATCCCGCTGCTCGACCACATCCTTGCTGACTCGGCTCGCACCGGTATCCACGAGGTCGCCATCGGCATGGCGCACCGCGGCCGCCTCAACGTGCTGGCCAACATCGCGGGCAAGTCCTACGCGCAGATCTTCGACGAGTTCGAGGGCAACTACATGCCCAACTCCGTCCAGGGCTCCGGCGACGTCAAGTACCACCTGGGCACATGGGGCGTGTACTCCCTCGACGACGGCCTGGCCACCAAGGTCTACATGGCCGCCAACCCCTCGCACCTGGAGGCCGCCGACGGCGTCCTGGAGGGCATCGTGCGCGCCAAGCAGGAGCACCTGGGCGACCCGGACCTGCCGATCATCCCGATCCTCATCCACGGCGACGCGGCCTTCATCGGCCAGGGCGTCGTCCAGGAGACCTTCAACCTCTCCCAGCTCGAGGGCTACAAGACCGGCGGCACGATCCACGTCATCGTCAACAACCAGATCGGCTTCACGACGGGACCGACGCAGGGCCGTTCCACCGGCTACGCAACCGACCTGGCTAAGGGCCTGCAGGTCCCGATCCTGCACGTGAACGCGGACGACCCCGAGGCCGTCATCCGCTGCGCACACCTCGCCTTCGAGTACCGCAACGCCTTCCACAAGGACGTCATCATCGACATGGTGTGCTACCGCCGCCGCGGTCACAACGAGGGCGACGACCCGTCGATGACCCAGCCCGTCATGTACTCCCTCATCGACCGCATCCCCTCCACGCGCGCCGTGTACATCCGCGGCCTCGTGGGTCGCGGCCAGCTCACCGAGGACGAGGCCCGCCAGTCGATCGCCCAGTACGAGGCGGAGCTCGGGCGCATCCTCGAGGAGACCCGCGCGGGTGGCGCTTCCTCGGTGTCTGAGATCAACCCGGGCAGCCGCACGCACGACCCGGCACTCACCGTCGGCGTGGGCGAGGCCGGGGAATCGGGCGACGAGGAATGGACCATGCCGGAGTCCCAGATGCCCGGCATCGGCATGATGATCGGCTGGACGTCTGCTGCCCCCGCCAAGCAGCTGCGCCGCATCGGCCGCGCGCACACGCGCTTCCCGGAGGGCTTCGAGCCTCACCCGAAGCTGCGTCAGCTGTGCGAGCGCCGCCTCGAGATGGCGCTGGGCAACAAGCTATCGACTGGGGTTTCGCGGAGCTCCTGGCCTTCGGCACGCTCCTCATGGAGGGTACCGGCGTGCGCCTGTCCGGCGAGGACGTGGGCCGCGCGACCTTCGTCCAGCGCCACGCGATCCTGCACGACGCGAACGACGGGCGCGAGTTCACGCCGCTGCGTTTCCTCACCGAGAACCAGGCGCGTTTCGACGTGTGGAACTCCCCGCTGAGCGAGTACGGCGTGCTGGCCTTCGACTACGGCTACTCGCTGGAGAGCCCGGAGACCCTCACGATCTGGGAGGCGCAGTTCGGCGACTTCGCGAACGGCGCGCAGACCGTCATCGACGAGTTCGTGTGCTCGGCCGAGCAGAAGTGGGGACAGCGTTCCTCGCTCGTCATGCTCCTCCCCCACGGCTACGAGGGTCAGGGACCCGACCACTCGAGCGCGCGCATCGAGCGCTACCTGCAGCTGGCCGCCCAGGACAACATGTGGATCGTCCAGCCCTCCACGCCGGCGAACTACTTCCACATGCTGCGCACGCAAGCCTACAAGCGCCCGCGCAAGCCGCTCATCGCGTTCACGCCCAAGCAGCTGCTGCGCCTGTCGGCCGCATCCTCGCACCTCGACGAGTTCACCTCGGGCGCCTTCCAGCCCGTCATCGGCGACGACGCCGTCACCGATCCGGCATCGGTGACGCGCGTCCTGCTGTGCTCGGGCCGCCTGTACTACGACCTCGTCAAGGAGCGCGAGCACCGCGGCGACACCTCGACGGCGATCATTCGCCTGGAGCAGCTCTACCCGCTGCCCGAGGCCGAGGTTGCCGAGGCCTTGGCCCAGTACCCGAACGCGTCGGTGACCTGGGTGCAGGACGAGCCTCGCAACCAGGGCGCGTGGCCGCACCTGGCGCTCAACCTCTTCCCGTCTCTGGGACGCCCGGTCCGCGTGGTCTCTCGACCCGAGTCCGCGACGACCGCAGCGGGACGTGCCTCGCTTCACAAGGAGCAAGCAGCTACCCTTATTGCGCAGGCCTTCGAAGGCTAACGAGGGCCGGCGCTCCCACCGGGGGCGCGGGAGGCACCGGAAAGGAACACCATGCGCATCTGCTTCATCGGAGACGAGCTCGTCGCGGGCGTCGGCGATCCCCGCGGCCTGGGCTGGGTCGGTCGCGTCAATGCGCACTCGACTTTCGATCTGCCCGCCACGTTCCTAACCCTGGCCGTACCCTCTGAGACGACGAAGCAGATGGCCGCGCGCTGGGAGGCCGAGGTCCTGCCGCGCTTGGCCGACAGCGAGCCCCACGGCCTCGTCATCGGTGTGGGTCCGGGCGACGTCGCGGCGGGTATTTCGACGGCCCGCTCGCGCCTGAACCTGGCCAACATCACCGACCGGGCGACCGCGCTGGGCATCCCCAGCTTCGTCGTGGGGCCCCCGCCACTGGCTGGCGTGGACTCCGGGTCCCTCAAGGCACTGTCCTCCTCGTGCTCCGAAGTGTGCGCGCGCCGAGGAATCCCCTTCGTTGACTGCTATACGCCGCTGGTCGCGCACGACCAGTGGTTCGAGGACATGGCCGCCTCCCTCGCGCGCGGCGGGGACGGCCAGACCCTGCCCGGCCAGGCCGGCTACGCCCTCATGGCCTGGATCGTCCAGCACCAGGGCTGGTACGAGTGGACGGGAGCGACCCCAGCGGACGTCTAAGAGCAGGCTCACTATGTCGAAGCGCTCCCCTTCGCATCGGGCACCCAAGGCCACCCGAACCTACAATCGGCAAGAATTCCGCATGATCATGTGGCTCCATGTCACGGTCGTGTCCGCTGTCGTCATGCTCGCAGCATCGTTGCTCTCGGGATCCATCGGGGACCGCCGTTTTTACTGCTCCATGATCGGGTCCAGCGCGGCCATTATTCTCAGCGTCTGTCTTGTTCTTTCCTTTCCCACGCTAGTACGCATGATGCGCGAGCAACTCGAGGGCCCCGGCGCTGCACGTCCCGCCGTCGCAGCGCTCGTGATGATTCTGCTGTTCGCTTTGGTTGCGGCCTTCCTGTCGTACAAAGGTTCGACTTCTGTCGTTCATCTCATCGGTGACGCAAGGAGCGGACATCGGACACGCACCGCCACCAAGTGCGAGCGCTTTCGGCAGAACGAGTACCGGGGCTACCGTCAGATCACTTATTATTCCAACGAATTCACCCTCCAGTTCGAGGACGGCTCCTCGCATAACTTCGACGTATCGACCTGGACATCAGGGGAATTTAGACGCGAGAAAAGCCCCTATTACCCCGTCTACCAGTTGTGTGTTGTCCGACCAAAGACAACAACCTTTATCGTTGACTTCTACCCGCGCAGCGGGATCATTAAGGACATCCGTGAGGCGTGAGCCAAACGCACCCCGGCAATTTTCTGAAAGCAGGAGGAATTGAGCATGCATCCACGTCGTTCGCGCTTCTCCCCTGAGATACGTCCGGGCAACGCTCGGCAACAGCTCGGCATGACCATATGGGCCTGCGCGCTCATCGGATCCGCGGTCGTCATGCTCGGCGCGTTTTTGCTAGCCGGGAACTTCGGTGTCCGTCAGCTGGTCTGTTCACTCATCGGCTCTGGTGCAGCCGTTGTCTTCGGCATCTGTCTCTTGTCGCTCCTTCCGATGCTCGTGCGCACGATGCGCGCACAACTGGATCAACCTGGCGACGCAGGCCCCGCCATCAAGACATTTTTCTGCATTGCTATGATCGCGTTGGTCGCGACCGCGTGCACCGTCATGGGAGGTGGGGCCTTCGCAGAAGGCTACGAAGACGCCCGTACCGGCCCCCAGACGAAGGCCGTCACAAGCTGCGAGAATTACTTTACAGTGACCGAGCGAGGGCGTCGTGGCAGCACATACTACCGCAACTATTTCACTCTCCATTTTGACGACGGAAAGTCGCGTCGCTTTGAGGTAACGACGGACGCAGAAGATGAGTTCGCACAGCCGGCGAGCCCCTACTATGCCCTCTATCAGGCCTGTGTCGTCCGCCCTTTCACAACGTCTATCGTCGTTGACGTCTACCCGCGCAGCGGGATCATTAAGGCCATCCGTGAGGCGTGAGCCGTACGCACCCCGGCCTCATCAATCCCGAACATGTCAGTGAGACCATGAGCAACCAGTCCCCGTCCTTTCCCTCAAGCGGTTTCCCCGGCCGCGACCAGGCTTTTTCCTTTCTCGGGCGCATGCCGCGGCTCTCAACGCGCGCAAAACTGATCGCGTTCGTCGTCATCGGTTTCTTCAGCACCATCGCCTACGGTTTCGCGTCCATTGGCAGGTACGTGCACTTCGGGTACTGGCGGCTCGTGTGGGTGGCCGCATGGTGCGTCATCGGCCTCGTCGCCGCGATCGCGTGCGCGATCCTGTTCGCTTTCCTGCGCAGGCGCAAGCACCGGGCTGAGGCCGAGGGAAAGACGTCGTCCGGCACGCTCTACGCCGTCGTCTCGATTGCGGTGGGCGTTGTCGGAAGCGTCATCATCGTTGTCTCGGGCGTCTACGGAATCGCCGTGGCCCGGGACTTCGCGGAGGGGCCACGCACGATGAAAATCACTTCGTGTCAGCTCACCCAGAAGGCGCACTACAAGCCGTCGGACAATCACAGCAAGATCATCGACTACTACGACAATCACTTCACCATGACCCTGGAGGACGGCACGACGCGCACACTCACGCTCGAGACTGAGAGCTCCGACGACCTCGCCAAGTACGGCGGTGCCTCCCAAACCATCTACGAGACCTGCAAGGCACGTTCCGGCGCGACATCCCTGACCGTCGATGTCTACAGCCACAGCTGGATCATCGTCGACGCGCGGGTGGGCGACTAGACCCGCACGGTCCCCGGCCTCACCTGTGTCCACCCTGATGAAAGGTTCCCATGAGCTACGAAGCCCCCTTCTCCCCCGATCAGCCCCCGGCAGCCCGGGAGCCGTTCGCCCCCAGCACAGCTACGCGGGTCCCACTGACGAACGTGTTCGCGACGCCCGCTCCCCCGCACACACCGGAAGGCCCGTCGAGGGGAAGGACTTACGGTCTCGTCGCGACTGTGATCACTTTGTTTATCGTTGAGTGCATCGCTGCCTTCCTATGGGTAGGCACCACGACCTATGGCTTCACGAGGATCCTGTCGCTCGCGTTGGCATACAGTGTCGCGTTCCGGATCATGTTCGCGTGTCTGGCAGCGATCATCTGGCAGCTATCCCGATTGAAAAAGGAGCAACGGACTGATTCGGCGAACGGCCACCACAAGCGGCGCACAGCCCTGGCGCTGCCGATCATCCTCCTCGTTCCGAGCGCATACATTGCTCTGGCCCACGGAATGCCCGTCGTCGCCGACCTCGTGACAGGGCCTCGCACCGTCACCGTGTCCTCCTGCACCCACGAGGTGCGTACGCACCGGATTAAATTTGGAGACTACTGGGGCAGACCAACGTTTAGCCGCAACTTCACGATGACTCTTCCCGACGGAACAACCCGTCAAACAGTGGTCGGCATGAAGCAGTTCGGGCATGCCAGGGAGATCGAGAAACCACTGTTCGATGCGTGCGTCGAGAAACCCGGGGAAACTTCAATGACACTCGACGTCTACTACCGGACCTGGGTGATTAGCGGTGCCAGGCTGGACTGACGAGGCTCACCGTCGCTCCGACCGCGCATGTAGCTCCGCGCATGTAGCTCCGCGCATGTAGCTCCGCCATCTCTTCCCCTCGTTCAGCGAGGCCGTGAAAAGCCGTGTGAAACGAGTCGGGTCACGCCTCGGTGAGGATCCCCGAAATAAAGCGCGCGCTGTGGTCGAGGGCAGCGTCGGCCTCGGGAATGGTGGGAACACCCAGGACGTACACGTGGAAGCCATCCGGCTCGACCCGCAAACGCACATCGACACCCGCGCGAGAGGCCTTGCGGGCGAACTCGATCGCGTCGGGGCTCACGATGCCCACGTCGCATGGGTGAGATGCGCGTCCTCGTCGAGGCCGTGAGGGGTACTGTGAAGACTGACAAGCACGTCGGTGCCTGGTCTCTTATCGAGCACCGGGATTCTCCCGGAACTGCACCCGGCCTCGTGCAGACACCCCAGGCTCGTCGCCATGCACCCGTCCGACAGGCAGCACCATGAGCAATCAGAACCCTTATCCGTCCCCTTACGATCCGACTCGGCCATCCAGTCAGGCCGCCAATCAATCGCCCGATCAGGCGCAGGGTCAGTGGACGCCGCAGTCTCAAGCGGGCGACGCTCAACCTCCCTTGCCGCCGCTGTCGTACCAGGGGTGGGGATACCAGGGATCCTCATACTGGGACACATATGCCGCATCGTCGGGCGCTGACGTGGCCTCCCAGAGCAATCCCTCTCCTGAGGATCCTTCCGGTGAGCGTAAGACACCGAATAAGCACGCGGGCTGGTGGATTCTCCTGACGCTCGTGGGCCTCCTCGCTGGCATGGTCTTCTACTTCTTCGGTGAGATGTTCGAGTATGGTTCAGAGCTGCTCGTCTGGACCCTCATCAAGTGCGCCGTCGCGCTCGTTCTCGCCCTCGCCACGATCCCCCTCTATATTGGCGCACGGCGCAATGCCCTCACGGCGAGAGCTCAGGGCGACGAGAAACTGGCACAAACACGGCAGCTCGGCCAGGTCATGGCACCCGTCATAGGCCTCGGGTTGTGCTTATACGCCCTGTCGAACGGCGTTCCCGCCATCCTCGACCTTGCCGACGGCCCTCGCACCGTCACGGTAACGTCGTGCAGCTTTGAGCAGTACAGGTCGAGCAGGTCGCGCTACCGCGGCGGATCCTCGACCGTGTATGAGAACCAGTTCATCATGACGTTTGATGACGGCACGACCCACACGAAGACCGTTGAGACGGACCGCAAGGATGAGATTGCAACGCAAGGGGACCTGACGGCCGTCCTCTACGAGGCCTGCGCCCTGCGCTCCGGCAGCGCAACCATGACCATCGGTTACTACACGCATTCGAGGGTCGTCGCGAGCGCGAGGATCAACAACTGATCGCTCGGCCCGCACACCCGCGCACGCGCACGTGCCCCGGCCTCGCGCCAACCTCCGTGGTCTGAAAGGGAACCCATGTCACGCAACCCCGCTTCCTCTCCTCGTCGGGCGTCCTCGCCCGCGCAAGGCCCGACACGCACAGGCGTCCTCAAAAAGATCGCCACCGCCATCGGGGCCGTCCTCGTGGCTCTGCTCATTGCCGCCATCGCCATCTTCTGGGTCATCGGAGATCACACAGATTTCGGCCGCGATCGCGTCGTGTGGAAAGTGCAGGCCTGCGGCGTTGGGCTCGTCCTCGTCGCGGGGCTCCTCATCACGTGCGCGGTCACGTACCTCGGCGTTCGGCGCGCCAAGCGCGACGTCGATATTGAGAGGTACAACCAGCGCTCCTTCGCCATCGTTGTCCTGTGCGCGACCGCATTATTCGTGGGATTCCAGTCGATCAGCCGCGGCCTTCCCGCCTTCCGCGACCTGAAGGAGGGCACCACCACAGCCACTGTCACCTCGTGCAGCTTCGAGCAGATGCCGCGGTCAAACTCGAAGACTCGCACTGATCGTTCGCCCGACAACGGATGGGACAACTACTTCACGATGACCCTCGCCGACGGCACCAAGCGCCTCACGGTCATCAAAACAGATCATGCCAACGACATCGCCTCGCGCGGCGGTCTCACGGGCGTCCTCTACGAGGCCTGCGCCCGACGCTCCGGGTCCGCCTCCATGACCATGGAGGTCTACCCCCACACGTGGTCCATCGTCGAGGCACGCATCGACTGAGGCTACCCACAACCGTCGTCCTCAATCGACGAGGCCGTGAAACGGCGCGTGAAACGGGCGGGGCTACGCCTGGGTGAGGATCCCCGAGATGAAGCGCGCGCTGTGGTCGAGGGCGGCCTCGGCCTCGGGAATGGTGGGAATGCCCAGGACGTACACGTGGAAGCCATCCGGCTCCACCCGCGCTCGCACGTCGGCACCCGCGCGAGAGGCCTTGCGGGCGAACTCGATCACGTCGGGACCCACGATGTCCGCGTCCCCCTGGAAGATGCGCATCGGCGGCAGTCCCACCGGGTCACCGTACAGGGGGCTGACGCGCCAGTCGGCCGGGTCCAGGTCGCCCGCCCACGCGCGGCCCGCCCACGCCAGGCCGGGGACACGCAGGATCTTGTCGCGGGGCTGCACCTTCTCGATCTCGGGGTTCATCATGGTCACGTCCACCCACGGCGCGTACAGGACGAGGCCGTCCACCTGACGCGCATCCGCATCACGACGCTGCATGGCGAGGGACAGCGCCAGACCGCCACCCGCCGAGTCGCCAAAGATGACGACGCGGCCAAACTCAGCCTGGGCCTCGTCGATAATGGGCTGGACGAAGTCGAACGCTTCGGTCGCTGTGTGTCTGGGGGCGAGCGGGTAGTCGGGGATGATGACGGGCAGACCCGTGCGATCAATGAGACCCTCGACGATACCCCACTGGCCCGCGACCATCGGGTACACGTACGCTCCGCCATGCAGATAGATGAGTGCACCGCCCGAGCGCAGGCCCCGCTTCGGAAAAACGCGGGTGACTCCGCCCTCGCACGTCGCCGTAAAACGCGCCCGCATCGACGCAGGCATGGGATGCGGCTGCGGGGCATGGAGCGCCATCTGCTCAGTTGCCGTCTCGCTGTGTAGCAACGGAGGCACAAGCCCCATACAGAAGTGAACAACGCGCATCTGGAGGGACATGGGGCCTCTTTCGCTCTTTCGGACCGACAAACGGTTTGTGTTCGCATCGGGACGCACCCGCGCGCCAACAGGCACCAGGATACGCCGCGAGAGAGGATTCCTACCTGTCGCACAGGCATCTTTGATGCGCGATGGGGCGCGAGTGTTATCCGTCCAGGGGTACGAGTGTTCCACACAGTGTTGATGTACCAGGTGACGCGCGAGTCTATCCATCCAGGGGTACGAGTTCGACGTCACCCGCGTCGAAGCCAAGGCTTCTGTGTTTCCAGCAGGCGTACGAGGCATCCGCTTGTCGCAGGCACCCGCACCTCAGACGTTGGCTGACCCTCACGCGGATAGGTTGCGAACATCCGGATAGGTTACGAACATCCGGATAGCTTAATAACCTATCCGGATGCGCCGTTCCTATCCAGATGCGCAGTTCCTATCCAGATGCGTCCGTAAGGTTATCCACAGGGCGTCTATCCACTACCGGTTGTATCCACAGGCCACCATCTAGCGCTTTCCTCACTGCTGATGATGGTACGAAACTTCGTCTATGGCACAGGCTTCCATCATCATCACCCCTCCAGCAGACTCACCTCGTGAACAACCACCTTCAACGATGGTCCACATCATGCGTGGCATCTGCGCGGTCCTACCCCTCGATTCCAAAAATACCAACCCCTGGGACGTGTGGGACGCCGTCGCGCGCGCTCGCATGCATGCCGTCGATACCTCACACAAGGACTCTCCCATCTTTGTCGGACAGAGCTGCTTACGACTTATGGGGATTCGCGGCTGGTCACAAAACCCTCCCGTTACCATCTACCGGGAAAACCGACGATGCACTTCTTCTCTCCCTTCGTGTCACGTCGGCTCCACGACGGTTCCAGCAACATCGGTGTCATGCTCCGGGTTTCCACCTCTGTCGGAAGAACGTAGCAGGATCAACGGCTTGGTCGTAGAGCACCCCTATGATGCGCTCGTGAGATGCGCGCTTCATGATGAGCCACTGGAAGCATTCGTCTTGGGCTGCATGGCACTCAACGTATGGAGCCAGTTCTCGATGTTTCATCAGGACGAGTGCCGCCGGAGAGCCGAGGAGATACGAGCTGAACTGCTCGCTCGACTTGATCGGGCTGGCCACGTGCGCGGCTACCGACGCGCTCGCGCGGTCCTCAAGACTATCGATCCAGGCTGCGCCAATCCCGCTGAAGCTGCGCTTCTGTGGCTGGTACGGTCCATCTGTCCCTTCACGGCTAAAACGCAGGTGCATATCGGAATACGAGGCCACCACTACTACATCGACATCCTGATCGAAGACTTGCACCTCATCATCGAATTTGATGGGGTTGCGAAACTTGGGGAAAGTCGTGTCGAGCTCGAACAAGCCAAGCGCGAGTGGGTGTTGCGAGATCAGAACCTTCGAGATGCCGGGTGGCAGGTCATCCGAGTGAGTTGGCCAGACTACGACGACTGGGAACAGCTGCGGATCCGGCTGAGCCGAGTCCTGGGTCCGATCAATCCTGCTCCCGACTGTCGTTTCCTGTGGAAACTACCGACACAACGCTGCGACGGGCCCTTGCGGCGCTTCTACTCACGAACCCAACGCATGGGACACATTCACGCGGATAGGTAACAAACATCCGGATAGGTTACGAACATCCGGATAGCTTAATAACCTATCCAGATGCACCGTTCCTATCCAGAACTGCGTTTCCTATCCAGATGTGCAACCACACATGCCTCCACGCAAGCCATCACACGGATAGGTAACAAACATCCGGATAGGTAACAAACATCGGGATAGCTAAATAACCTATCCAGATGCGTGGTTCCTATCCAGAACGACGGCCGGTGGATTGGCCCCACCCATTAACGGGTTGCTCACGCCACCACGCGCACGCTCAACATCGGCCCAGCACGCGGACAACCTATCCGCATGCACCGGGCACGATCACGATTAGCAGCGAACGAAGGCCCCGGTCACCGTTTTCTGCGTTGCAGGGACGCCGGCGCACACCCCCACCACACGGCACGCCCTACCACACGGCGCACACCCCACACGTCACGCACGCGTCGTACCCATCACCCAGCACGCACCCGGCACGCACTCGACACGCACCCGGCACGCACCTGGCCCCCACCCGCGCATACAAAACGCGCCCGGACCAACCGGTCCGGGCGCGCAACGTATTCGGCTCAGGCGTTAGGACGCTTGCCGTGGTTCGCGCCGTGCTTACGACGATCGCGACGCTTACGACCCCGCTTCGACATGTCATTCTCCTTGGGTTTGTTGTCTAGACTGAAGCATTTTTGCACACATTGGCTCAAACCACCAAGGCACAACACTAGCCCGGCGACGAAGGTCACCGAAAAACGGGCGGCAGCCCCGGCCTCGTCAGCCCGCGTAACGCCGTACGGCCGCGCGTTGTCGCAGCGCGCTCAGCGCCAGGAGACGGACACGCTGGTGATCGAGGCGACGACGCGGGCACGCAGCGCATCCGAGGCCTGCTCGGTCTCGTAGCAGCCGCGCATGAGGGCGCGCACGTGGCGCTCGGCGTCCAGGGCGTCGGTGCAGTGCGCGCAGGTGGCGACGTGCTTGATCATGAGGGCGCGGGCGCGAGCATCGGGGCCGGGCACGGATCCGGCGTCGATGAGGCCGCTGCGGCGGTCGCACTCCTCGCAGTCGATCAGTTCGTACAGGGCATCCTGGACGTCCTGGCAGGTAACGTGGGTGGTCACTTGGTTCCTCCGATCCCGTATTCCGCGGCGACGTCGGCCAGCGCGGAGCGCAGGTTCTTGCGCGCGCGGTTCAGTCGGCTCATGACGGTCCCCATGGGAACTCCTAGTTCTTCGGCGATTTCCTTGTAGCTCATACCTTCAACGTCAGCCATGAGGACAACCATCCGGTGTTCCTCTGAGAGCGAATCGAGGGCGTCGCGCAGCTGCGAGGAGGGTAGCGCCTCGAGGGCCTCGACTTCCGCGGATTTGAGGCCGACCTCCGAGTGGGAGGCGGCATCGGCGAGCTGCCAGTCCTCGACGGTGTCGCTGGAGGCGCGCTTGGGCGAGCGCTGTGCCTTGCGGTAGCTGGTGATGTACGTGTTGGTGAGGATCCGGTACAGCCAGGCCTTGATGTTGGTGCCGGGCTGGTACTGGTGGAACTTCTGGTAGGCCTTGAGGTAGGTTTCCTGAACCAGGTCCTCCGCGTCGGCGCGATTGCGGGTCATGCCTAGTGCCGCGCCGAAGAGTTGGTTCATGAGGGGCATCGCTTCGTCCATGAAGCGCGCCTCGAGTGCGGCGCCGTCCGGGACGGACGAGGCCGGGGCGGGCTCGGGTGCCTGCGGCGTCGGTGAGGGGGTTGTCGTATCCATCGCCTCCCAGCGTAGTCGCGCGGGCGTGCGGCGCGAATGGGAGTGGGCGATGGGCGGTCATACTGAGGGCAACGCCTCACGCCCCTCTTTATTCCACAACCCCCAACAATTGTGTGTTGCACCACTTTCGCCCCCTTGTTTGGGAGTGGTCGGGCCGTTCGGCTTCCCCCGGGGGCAAAGGTGTCGAACAATAGGGGTATGAATCTGCTGCGCGTTGTTGCCCGTCCCCTGCTCGCCGCCCCGTTCATCGCCGACGGGGTTGATGCCCTCATGCATCCGCGTTTCCACGTGGAGCGCGCCGCGGGCGTTCGTCCCCTCATCGACAAGGCGACCAACGCGGTCGGCCTGGAGCCGCTGACGGATCAGCAGCTGGCGCTCGCGACCCGCGTGACGGGCGCGGTGACGGTCGTCGCCGGCCTGCGTTTCGCGCTGGGCCGCAAGCCCCGCGTGGCCGCCCTGACACTGGCTGCGATCGGCGCGCCGATGGTCCTCGTCAACGCTCCGCTGCCGGGCACGACGCGAGGCCTGTCCAAGGAACAGATCAAGCGTCGTCGCTACCGCACGCTAAATAAGGCGGGCCTGGCCGCAGGCGCCCTCCTCGCGTCGACGGATCGCGTCGGCCAGCCCTCAGCCCTCGTCGCACACGCGATGCGCCGCGACCAGCGCCGCGCGATCGCCGCGGCCGAGGCCGCCGTCGTGGAGCGTCTGAGCGGCACCGCTTCGTGAGCGCGCCCTGGCCCGCTCCCCTGGCTGCCTCTCCCGTGGATGCCACGGTCGAGGTGCCGGGGTCTAAGTCGATCACGGCGCGCGCCCTGTACCTGGCGGCCGTCGCCGATTCCCCCTCCGTCATTCGCGGTGCCCTGGATGCGCGCGATACGCGACTGTTCGCAGCCGCCCTGGAAGTGATGGGCGCGCGCGTCGAGGACGAGGGCGCGGGCATTCTGCGCGTCACCCCGATGGAGCTTCCGCCGCGCGGCGGTCGCATCGAGTGCGGCCTAGCCGGCACCGTCATGCGTTTCCTGCCGCCCCTGGCGGCGCTGTCCCCCGAGGAGACCCTCTTCGACGGGGACGAGCAAGCCTACGCGCGCCCGCTCGGCCCGCTCCTGGACGCCCTGGTGCGCATGGGCGCGACCGTCACGTATCACGGGGAGCGCGGGCACCTGCCCTTCACGATCCAGGGCCCGATCCACACGCCGCTCGGCGCGCAGGCGTGGGTGGATTCCTCGTCCTCCTCGCAGTTCCTCTCCGCCCTGCTGCTCGTCTCTCCCCTCGTGGGCGATCCCCTGTTCGTGTCGGCTCCGGGGCTCGTCCCGTCGATGCCGCACGTGGAGATGACGCTGGCGTCCTTGGCGGGCGCGGGCATCGACCTGGAGGTCGTGGACGAGGGACGCGCGAACCTATCCACCTGGCACATCTTCCCGTCGCGTCCCCGCGGCGGCGACATCACCGTCGAGCCCGACCTGTCCAACGCGGGCCCCTTCCTGGCCGCCGCGATGGTGACGGGTGGGCGCGTGCGTATCCCGGCGTGGCCAGGGGCGACGACGCAGGCGGGCGACGCCTGGCGCGCGCTGCTGGGCCACATGGGCGCGACCATCACGCTCGACGAGGAGGGCCTGACCCTCTCCGGTCCGGGCGCAGGCAACTACCCGGGCATCAAGGCGACCATGGCCGAGGTCGGCGAGCTCACCCCCACCCTGGCCGCGATCTGCGCCTACGCTTCGAGCCCGTCGCACCTGAGCGGCATCGCGCACCTGCGCGGGCACGAGACCGACCGCCTGGCGGCTCTGGTCGCCGAGATCAACCGCGCGGGCGGGCAGGCCGAAGAGACCGAGGACGGCCTGATTATCACGCCGCGCCCGCTCCACGCCGCGCAGATCCGTTCCTACGCGGATCATCGCATGGCGACCTTCGGCGCGATCCTGGGCCTGGTGACGCCGGGCATCACGGTCGACGACATCGCGTGTACCTCCAAGACGCTGCCCGACTTCGAGGCGATGTGGGCCTCCTTAGTGAGCGCTCACGATCAGGAACACACCCAGGCTGCCCCGGCCTCGTCCAGCGAGGAGGAGAAGTGATGGCCCGACGCGACACCGGAACCGACGACCCGCGCGTGCGCGTGCGCGCCGGCAAGGGCTCGCGCCCCCGCACGAAGGACCGGCCCAACTGGTCCTCGAAGCCGCTGGGCCGCGTCATCGGCATTGACCGGGGCCGCTATCAGGTGAGTCTGGAGCAGGACGGCACCCGCGTCGTGGCCGTGCGCGCCCGCGAGCTGGGCCGCGGCTCCGTCATCATGGGCGACCGCGTGCGCCTGACCGGCGACCTGTCCGGGCGCCCCGACACGCTCGCGCGCATCGTCGCCGTCGAGGAACGCTCCTCGGTGCTGCGCCGCTCCCTCGAGGACGCGCCGGATCAGCGCGGTGAGAAGGCGATCGTCGCGAACGCGGACACAATGTGCATCGTCGTGGCGCTGGCGGATCCGCCGCCGCGCACCGGCATGATCGACCGCTGTCTGGTCGCCGCCTACGAGGCGGGCCTCGATCCTGTCCTGGTACTGACCAAGGCGGACCTGGCCAGCCCGGACGAGCTGATCGCCGCCTACGAGGACTTCGACGTGCGCGTCGTGCTCACGAGCGCCGAGGCCGGACAGGCCGACCCGGGCGTCGCCGAGCTGCGGGCCCTCCTAGCCGGCCATTGGTCGGTGCTCGTGGGGCATTCGGGGGTCGGAAAGTCCACGCTCATCAACCTCCTGGTGCCGGGCGCGGGCCGCGCGACGGGCCACGTCAACGAGGTGACGGGGCGCGGGCGCCACACGTCCACGTCCTCGGAGGCCTTCGAGCTGGACGAGGGCGGCTGGATCGTGGATACGCCCGGCGTGCGTTCTTTCGGGCTGGGGCACGTGAGCGTCGCGGACGTGCTCGGCGTCTTCCCGGACGTCGCGGAGGCAGCCGCCTGGTGCCTGCCGCTGTGCTCGCACGGCGAGGAGGAGCCCTCGTGCGCGCTTGACAGTTACGCGCGCGCCACCAGCCCCTTCAGCATCGACGAGGCCGGGGACGAGGACACGGATCGGGTGCGCTCCGAGCGCGCTTCCCGCGTGGCGTCGGTGCGCAGGCTGCTGGAGGCCGTGGCGACAGCGGAGGCCGCCAGCAAGGCTGCCCGGTAGATCAGAAGCGCATGTGACACTCACATACAGATGCGCGACCATTCAATAAAATAACACTTGACAAAGCCTCTTACGGTACACACAATGGAAGTGTAGCGATGGTCGCTACACATGATTACAAGGACGTGATCACTATGAAACTGCCGTCAAAGCTATCGCAGCCTGCGTCTGCACTGCACTCTTGTCAGTCGGCACAACCCTTCCCACACAAGCTGCCGGTCGATTAACGGTTGTCCCAACGGGCGAAACAACAATCGATGAGACCGAATCGGTCGAGGCAGCCAACGCTGCCGGCGTTGTTACCGCTGCTCTCATTGCAATGAGGTTTGGGTACGACGCTGCATTTAATGAGGGAGTTAACCAGGCCAGCACCGGCGGCCTCACATGGAGCGACTGGCAGGGCGCCAAGGGGTGGGCAATTTACGTCGCAGCCAATTCTGCAGGTCTCCTCGGAACGAGCGGATACATTGGCTTCCGCCAGGGATTTACGCACGAGTGCTGGGCGCATAACTACTGCTACGCCCACTAACACTGACCACTGACCACTGACCACTGACCACTGACCACTGACCACTGACCCGACGATTCACAAGGAGGATGGGAAATGCAACAGCTTCGATCCAGTACAGTGGAAGGTCGCGAGACAGTGCCGACAAGCACAGACAGAGCACTGCGCGGGGTGTTTGCCACCACTTTTTTTGCGATCACCATCGCATCCATCGCGTTTTCCATCGCAGCGTCAGGGAGGCCTTCACGCGAACTGACGACCGCCATGTGCGCGGCACTTGCTGCCTGGCAAATGGCCGGCTATTCACGCTCGTGCGCACGAACAACCTCGCGACTGTGGCCTCGCGCGCTCGAATGGACGGGAATTACGTGCGCGATTATCTCAATAGGGGCAGCAGTGATGAGTGTGATCACCAGCAACGGTGGCGGTTACGACTATTTCTCGATTCCCTCGCGAGTCACGAATGGCGCCCTGCTCGGCACACTCTGTTGCCTCATAGCGCTGCTCGTGCTCAAGTACCGAACCCGAGACATCCACGCGTAAACCGCGACACGCCAGTAGCGCACTGGTTCTAATCGAACGTTGGAAGCTGTGCGCAAAGCTACGAGTCACTAAGCGCGCGGGGGCGCATCCACGCTGCAAGCTCGATGCGCCCCCGCGCCTCGGGTTTTCGATGTCATCTTTTACGATGGGCAAGTCCTGGAACAAGGACGCGGATCTGGGGAAGTCTGAGCACTCTTCCCGCGTGGCGTCGGTGCGCAGGCTGCTGGAGGCCGTGGCGACGGCGGAGGCCGCCAGCAAGGCAGCCCGGTAAAGAAAAGTAGGCACCGAAAGCCCTTGACAGCACTCCCCCTGCGTGGACAATGAGGGTATAGCGATGGTCGCTATCTCTGGTTCAAAAGGTCGTGATCGCTATGTCCACCATCGAGCAGAACCTTATCGGCAACACCGCAGGGCTTTCGCGGGTCAACAAGGTCCTCCGCTACTTCTTCTTCGCGCTGTTGATCGGCACTGCCGTCTATTCGATTGGCGGCACCTTCTTCGGGATAGACAACCGCCTGACTGACTACGGGCTCGTCATTGCCTTGGCGTTCCTCGCGTCTCAGGCGCCAGGATATTCGCGCACGATTCCTGGCGTTCATCCTGTCCTTCGAGCCTGCGAGTGGGCGGTGATGGGTTGTTGCCTCGTATGCACCGCCGCTGTCATCATCGGTGATGTCACGGACGGGGGCATCGACCCCGAACCCTACAACACGCCATTGAACGTTGCCATGGGCGCTACGCTTACCGCCCTCTGCTTCTTTACGATTCTCCTAGTCTCCAAGGAGCGGGCACGCCGCCGCGGGCTGATTCCCCCGTCCCGCTAGGCACGCAGACGGGCACCCACCGCGAGAGTCCGCGGTGAGACCACCCCTCGCCCGCTAGCAGGCGAGGGGTGGCTACCTCGCGCCGCGTCCCGCTAGAGTGGTGGGCATGTCGAATCCCGAAAACTCCTCCCCGGATCGCCCCGAGAGCGAGCGAATAATCCGCGCTATCTTCTTTGTTGCCCTCCCCACCATCGTGTTTCTCATGGTGTACTCAATGACCGAACTTGGCCGTTTGAGGACCCATTCGTTCACCTTGGGAGTCTGCGCAACGACCTTGGGCATGCAGCTGCCGGGAGCAGCACGCCGCATCTTTGCGACAACTCCGGCTTATTTCATCGTCGAGCGTATCGGCCTCATCTGTGCGGGCCTGTGCATCGTCACCGCGATGATGAGCGCCTTCGTGCCCCTGACAGACGACATGACGGCCTACCGCCACTCGATGCTGACGAGCTACGTCCTGGGCGCCGTCACCCTGGTGAGCTGGATCTACCTGCGCCGCAAGGCCCGCTAACCGCGCCGCGCAGCGCTGTCCGCCCGACGGGGGGCACTCAGCGCTGGAACAGTCTCACGAAGTTGCGCAGGATGACACGCGAGGGAT